>Ga0222712_10000054_pt1 | contig 145616 bp, 169 predicted proteins | sample C33_657DmetaG_FD_165043 | JGI IMG/M metagenome (GOLD analysis project Ga0222712, IMG submission 165043) | Estuarine water microbial communities from San Francisco Bay, California, United States - C33_657D | ecosystem: Environmental > Aquatic > Marine > Unclassified | place: USA: California...
GATTCTACCACGAACCATGTTGGAAAAGAATTCAAATTCAAATCCAATCACAGCTGCGTTTAAAGCATGTAGTTTATCAAAGTGATTTAGGTTATTGGACATCTACAGGTTTAGCGAATATTTTTCCCATTACTGGGTCAACTTCATAGATCAAGATTGCAATTCTGTCTCCAGGTTTAGCATTCTTTAAATCTGAAGTTAGTCTATCTTGCGGGATCATAGCCATCATTCCAGTTTCAGGAACTTCAACTAAGCATCCGTTTTTTCTCTTGTATTTGATGATTGCAGCCATCGTCTCAATTGTTCCGTTTTCTACTTGGTCTTTAATCTCATAGATTTTAACAGTCTTTTCGATGGGTGCTCCAAAAGTTAGAGTCAATTTGTTGTCTTCTTTAACTTCTTTAACGTAGAATTCTATATCGTCTCCAGGGTTAAATCCTTGAACAACCTGATCTTCAAATTCTGTCTTGTGGATAAGGCCGGTGTAAACGTCTTCCCACTCTACAAATAGACCGAATGGGGAAGAACCAGTTACGCATCCTTTGTATTTCCTGGTTAGATCAAGTTCTTGAATTTTTTGATCCATGATCTTACTAAGGTACTTCTTATAAGAAACTACGAATATGTCTTTTTGAGCAACATACCCATCAATCATAACATAGATCGTTTTTCCTAGATATGATTCGAAATCAGTAATCTTGTTTGCTGCTGCAAGAGACCCAGGAAGGAAACACTTAACGCCAGAGATATCAACTAAATATCCTCCTTTGTTGATCGATTCAACTCTTGCTGGGTAAGCAACAGAAGCCTCTTTAATCTGTGCAAAAAATTCTGCTTTTAGCCCCTGTACGTAGCATTCAACTACTGAACCATAGTAGGTTCCGTTTATTTCTCTAACAATTGCTTCAAATTCAGAGGAAACTTTAAAGTCGATCCCTTCGATTCCTAATCTAACCGCATCTTTTCTTTCTTTCTTTAGATCGATAAAAATGGTCTGACCTGAATCTGTGTAGCCAAGGGCGCTTGTCTCGTTCAAGTTGGAAATTCTAAATCTGTAGATTTTTCCTTCTTCTAGATCTTTAGAGAATTCTAGAGTTCCAGGATTAGTTCCGCAATATAGAGAATATAAGGCAGAAGCATATCCTTCGTGAGAATAAATCTTAATGTGATTAGGGGTTTTGATTGTTTTGTTTACTGTCAGTCCACTGGGGATTTCCCAGTTAAAAGTTTCTGTTTCTTCTTTTAGTAAAGAGATTTTTTCCATTATTTGTGTTGATTAAAAAGTGAGTCTGATTTATATATCTTCTCTCCTTCTGAAGTAATTTAATTTCCTTATGGTATAGCAGGAACAATCTCGATTTTAATTCCTGTCACTACACCATTAGCGTCTTTTACATTCTCTAATATTCTACCTGGCTGATTTTGTCTAGCCTGAACTATATTATTTGAAGTAACGATAGCATATCTTGGGTCAACAGACAATCGATACTCGCCGGTTTTAAGAGTAACCTGTGTTCCAGGAGGAGTTGGTGGAGGTGGTTGATCAACTTCAGACTCGCTAGGTCCGCTAATTCCAAGAGTTTTTTCTATGCTTAAAATTTGCTGGAGTGTGTTGGTAACAGAAGAAGGTAGAGCAAACTTAATCTTATCTGCAGCTATCAGCATATTAAGGAAAGCTGTTTTTATATTTCCAAGGGATCTTCTTATAGACTTAATAGTTTGATATAAAATTCCCAAATTAAAAATAGGGTTGGGCGCTGCTGCTCCAAGAGCTGCAGGCTGTAGAGAAGTTGTTGCTGCTAGGGTTATTGTTTTTGGTAACTCGGTCACTTCTTGTGAAATCACACCATAGTTAACTTCTATAACAGAGATCTGTTCTTGGATGAAGTCTCTCTGTGCTTCCACATACTTAGCAGCCATTTCATCCGCTTTTTTCAGAGCTTCATCTGTCTTCTTTTTTCTTCTTGCTTTCTTCTCCTCGTCAGTCTCTACAATTCCAGCATCTGCCTTTTCCTGCTCTTCTTTTGCTGCTTCCTGTTCCCCTAGAGTTTTATAGTAATCGATGGTATCTGCAAGATTCTGATCCAATTCTGCTAAATTTTTTGCAACTTCTTCCACACTCAAACCTGGTATCTGTGGACCAGAACTAGCTAGATCGGATATTAACTTTTTCTGGTCCTTAAGGGCCTTGATATATTCTGCTGTTACTGCCATATTTTTACTTTGTCTTAGTTACCAAGCTCAAAAGATTAGGGATCATGGGAACAACAGGGGGGCTTCCCGCTCCTGCATGGACGTGGGTATCAAAGAATTGCTTAAACGCATCTCCTCTAATAACAGCCTGCGTGGCCCCTTCTCCTAATTCTATATTGTTAGAGTTGATTATGACTTTGCTGTTCTCCATTTTAATTTGGTCCTTTCCCATTTCTATAACTATTCTTAAATTTCCTCCGTCTTGCGTGTCGAGTTGAATTTTAGCATCTCCTAGTGAAAGAACCATCCCTTTTTTCTTGGTGTAAAAAAGCTTTAGTGTACCAGGTTCGGCCTCAACGTCATACCAAATTGACTGTGCGCCCTCGTAGGAGTCAGAAATCTCTTCAAGAAGTGCCGAAGAAGACTCCTTTTCAAATTCATAAAAGCACTTATAATAGTTGGATCCATCAAACTGGACGTTTACTACTGCTCCAACTCTAGGAATACTAATATTTCCATTTCCTCTCGCAGAAGAAAAAGAAAGTCCCGATATTTGCTCAGCCCATGGGATGTCTTCAATTTCCAATTCGTCGAAAAATCCAAAAACTCTAATCCTTGCTCTCCCTTGCTTTAAAGGGTCGTTAATGTCTACTATTTCTCCAAGATGTACGTGAGGGTTACTCATATTCTTATTTGTTAGGAACTATTACACCGTTTACGGGGTTTAAAACTCCAATATCGCTTCCAGAGTCAGGGGATGGGCCATTAGTCGTTCCCAGACTTATATTAAACTTATCTTCTCCTTTTGTGTTTCCTAAATCTACTGGAGCCATTGGGGTAAAGTCTCCGCTAGTGGGAGGATACACTTTCCCAATTTCACCTCTTTGATATGTAGGAGATATTGAATTGTATACAGGAGAAGGAGGACTATCAAATACGTTAGAAGGGGATCTCAACTCTCCGCCCGGTGCAACAACTTTTTGCTCCGTCGCATAAACTCTTCCGATATTCTGATCTGCAAAAATATTAGTTCCAGGGTCAGGATAAAAATCCCCAGTCGGAATAGGATAAACCCTATCGGGGACTCCTAGATCCCCACCAGGAACACTTGCATATTCGTCTATTCTGTCCGCCTTGTACATTCTATCTGGAACTCCAAGATCAGATCCCGGAACATTGGAATAAGCATCTCCTCCTGGGATAGGGTAAACTCTGTCTGGAGCCCCAAGATCAGATCCAGGAACATTAAAATATGCATCTCCGGTCGGAATAGGATAAACCCTATCCGGAACTCCGAGGTCTTTTCCTGGGACATCCGGGTATGCATCCCCACCAGGCACAGGATAAACTCTGTCTGGGACACCTAGATCTCCACCGGGAACATCTGGGTATGCATCTCCTGTTGGTATTGGATAAACTCTGTCTGGGACACCTAGATCCCCGCCAGGAACATCAGGATATGCATCCCCGGTTGGAACTGGATAAACTCTTCCGGGAACTCCGAGATCTCTTCCTGGGACATTAGGATATGCATCACCTCTAGCTGGGGGATAAACTCTTCCAGGAACTCCTAAGTCAGACCCCGGAACGTTTGCATAGACGTCAGTATTTGTCTGGATAGGGGGATAAACTCTTTGAGGTGGACCACCAAGCCCCGTAGTCTGTGGATTTGGTAAAGCTCCTGCAAATATGTTATCAATTCCAACATCTGAAGCTCCATTTAAAAAATTCTGAGCATCACTAAATCCTAAGTTTCCGCTAATAAATCCTTGAATTTGTGCTGGATTTAAACTGTAGATATTGCCCAGCAAAGTCTGGCTAGCTCCAGCTAGAGCTGGATTTATAAACTGAGATATTCCTTCGTTAATCAAGTCACTGATTGCTTGAGATGTAACGTTAGTTAAGATTTCTCTTCCCAAGTTTACAATAGTTTCAAGATCTAAACTATCATTGTAGATCTGAACAGAACTTCTATTTTGGTCGTAGCTATCCCCTAAAACAAGATAACTACCGTCTGTTCTAATATTAGGAAATTGGGTCCTCATTCGGACTTTTCCAACGTGAATTTTGAAAGATTGTGTAGCAGATCTAGGGTCTATTCCGACATCGATATCAGCAAAAGGTTTACTAGCACTAAAATCAAATTCACACTGATGACACTCATAAATTAAAACCGGTTTAATACCGCTTTGGTCCTGCTGGTTTCTAAAAGCATCAATATCATTCATTAGGCCAGATTGATTGGCAACCCCCCTAACAAAAGAGTTGAACGAGTTACCAGGGGCTCCTGGTCCAGAAGGGAGTCTTTCCCCAACTGGTGTATTTGCAATGGATCCTCCGGGGTTTCTGTCGGAGGTCAAAAGAGAGGTAAGATCATCAAGAGCTGCAACTGCTGCAGATGATCCGGTTAGTCTAGTTGTCTTAAAGAAATTTCTAATCTCCGTTACATAAATCCACATCGTGAATTTACGAAGATTTCTTGGGACTAGCCATTTCATATTATCAGCATCAAACATTGCCTGATTATACAAGTTTGCAAGTGCAGTCATCTTCATATTTAGAGACTCTAAACAATTGATAGTTAATACTTTTCCTGCAGTTCTAGCAGGATTGAAGTTGTCCATCCCCTGTTCACTCTGGAATCCTGATATTGCTATCTTTTCCAGATCATCCAATCCTGTTATAGATTGAAAAAACCAAGGAGAATTATTGTTAATGTCTTGAAGTAGAATTTGGAATTGTCTTAAAGCATTAGCTCTTTTGAGGGCATTTCCTCTTAAGTAGCCCCCGTCTCTTTGAAGTAGATAATTATATGCAGAATAGTAAACTACGTTTGTTGATGTGAACCCGTACTGAGGTTGGCCGAACATATTCTGGGGCATGTTAGCAGCCCCATCTGTGGTTGTGTAATTATTAACTCTCAGCAGAGGGCTAGGAGCCCATCCATTTTCCAGATTGACTGGGAGGGAGCCAAAGTCAAAAACAAATTTAAACCCAAGATAGGTTGGATCCTCATTTTCTCCGGATCTGGAAAGATTAAATCCTTTTAGAAATAAGGACCTATTTTTATCGGTTGCATTAATACCCATGTCTTCTCTTTTATATTTATCCTATTATCTTCGCAATCTAGAAGCAGCATTTTGGACTCCGGCAGCAGCATTTTGGAATTTAGCAGCAGTGCTATTAGAAACAATGTTGATCGGGAATGCTTTAGGTTGATTTCCTGCACTGTTAAGAATCCATTCTCTTTTGCATAGATTTAGAATTTGATAAAATCCTTTTTCCTCGCTCCAGCTAATGCTATACCCCATTAAAACGTATTGGCCAGAAAGAAACTGATCCATAACAAGACCCGCAGACTGCTGGGCTTTCTTATCGTTCGAAATACCGGTGTTCTCCATTCTGGTTCCTTTCTCCTTTACATAGAGCATTACAGGAACTACCTGACCTCTGTAAAATCCTCCAAAATAAGACTGAGTTTCTACCTGAAGGGTAAACTTAGTAACATCACTAATATTTAGTGGATTTTGTACCCTAGCTTGAAAGTAGTTTTCATGAACGGATCCAGAATCTCCAGTGTCTAGAATTCCCATCCACTTTTTTCTAACCTCCTTAAGGTATTCTTTCTCTGATGCTCTACCCCTTTGAAGAATCATATTTTCTCTAATGTCCTCGGTGGTTGTTGCTTGGATTGAATAATTAACGGATTTTTCAGAAGGTTTGACTCTATATTCCGTGTTGTCGTTATAGAACTGAACAACTTGAACGTACCCCATTTTGTTTGTGGTGTTCCCGGCTTCACTAAGCATAGTAAACTTCATAGCATAAAAGGGATATCCAAAAAATTGAGGGGCATTGGTAATCATCAGTGGGACCTCTGCCGGTTTAAGTTCAATTCCGGGAAACAATGTATCGTCCGCTTTTCCAGTTGCAGATCCGGGAATGATTAATACATTTTGTACAATATCTTCTGCAGTTAATTGGTTGTTAATATTTACAAAATTTAAGTTATAGTAAGCATCTACCCAGGTAGCATAAAAACTCTGGTCATCTTTATAGGAGCTAATTGTCACATCTTTAATGAAATTATAATAGGAAAGATTTGGATTGATCCAAGTCATCTTATCATTCATGTTGAAGTCGTTAGATGCAAATCCGAGATCTAAATCTTGGGAAACATCAAAAAGAGTCTGTGCAGATGTTTTATTTCTGTATGCTTTACATACCTCAGTGTAAAATCCAGGAACTCTACATTCTCCCAGTATGGAAAAAACTATAGCGGTTCCTTCAGAATCTGTAGATCTGTTTGAGTCCACACTAAGAACAGTAAAATCCATCCGGATGGGTTTATAAACCGAGACATTAGATCTAATATAAATAGAAATAACATCACCGTCTTTAGGGTAGCTGACACCAATAAAGGTCGGATTTCCCGTGTAGAATTTAAAGCTAACGGTAGGTAGAATAGTGTTGAAGTCCAGATCAAAGTCCATCAAAAACTTCTGAACAAAATAACCATTGATAAAGATAACTGGCTTGGAATATCCATACTCCTTATCGTCTGCATCTCTTAGATAAGTATCCGGAGAAGTAGTATTGCCAGAACGATTTGGCACAGCTAGCTCGTCCATCGTAATCGATGTTTTTGAGTAGTTCCTTATTACAGCTTGTTCTGACGCCATATTAAATTAGAGTGGAATTGCATTAGGATTTGGACCTGCAGAACTAACACTAGGACCAAGAGAGATAAATCCAGGAGTTTTGAGGGTTTGAACCTCCCCTTCTTGAAGGATATTTGGTGGAATAGCTTGAGACGTTGGACTCTTTATTCCAGCTTGGGATTCTAAGAAACTCTTCCTTGACTGACTAACCTTAAATGCTTTATTTTCTTGAGATTTTCTGAAAGTTGAATTAGGATTGGTTGTTGTATTATTTTGGGCAAGCAAAGTTCTCTTTTGGTCAAATGCTGCATCGATTCTATCCTGAACTGGAATAGCAAAGACAGTTCCAGTTTGGATTGCAAAGGGGTTCGAAATGGAATTAATTTTCATCAAAGATCCCGTATATGCTAGATCCCCGTAAGCTTGAAGAGCGACTAGATCAGGTCTCATCTGAGCATCCTCCGTTAAATTAATGAAAGATTGGATCTTTAAATTTATCAGTGAGAAGCTAACAGAGGATTTAGTAAGATCCCAAATTCCTATGCCTTGTTCCATCAGACCCCTGTTAGGATTAAAGATGGTTTTATTTCTTGAAAGAGTATCTATTTCTATCATTTTGTTAAATAAATTTAAATATCGTCGGGCTGATATTGTTCAGTAGAAAGTCCAGGACCATAGAACGTAGACATATCTGTTGTTCCGTCCTTGTTTGGACTTGTGATAACCTGTCCAGTAGTTGTTCCAAATGCTCCTGTAGACTGTGAATTTGAATAAACTGAAGTGACTGACTGATAAAGTCTTCCTCCTCCTCGGTTAAACATCGATTCAATTTCTCCTCTTTCCCTCGATCTAGCGTGTTTCAAAGTAACTTTAGCGGTCAATTCGGTAGGAAAGTCGTCCGGGCCTAAAGTCTCGCCAAAGGTAATATCTATATTTTTACAAATGAGGTTCCCCATCATTGCAATAGGATTACAGGGATTCCCAACAACTAGATGCCATTCTCCGGTTGGAAGGCCGGTTAAAACAGCAGCAGGAAAAACTAATTCCTTAGTGAATTTTTCAGTTAAAGCATACAATATAAGGTTATTTAACTGACTCGAGTTTCCAAGATCTTTAGCAAAATCTTTCAGAGTTTTATTTTGCATCTGGGTGATTAAGCTAGACCAAAGGTCTCTTGCCTTTCCAACCGAATTAATTGTTCCAGCAACTGCTTCAGCAACAGGATCTCCATTGGTCGTTTGGTTTGGGTCAACTGCAAATCTAATTAAAGTTTTTATAAACTGAACAGGGTCTGTATAAAATTGGGAAAGACCGTCATCTCCACCCGGGAAATTTACCGCGGGGAAATTATTATCGTATCTAATCTCCGGGGTCAAAAAGTTTCCATAATTTGTAGTCAGGGACAAAAGGTTCCCGAGTATATCCACCATAGCAGCTTTAGAGTTAACCTCTCCAACGGAGGTCAGTTCATAGTGGAAATTTAAAGTAAAGTCGTTGAAAACTCCATTTAGTCCTCTTGCTCTCACTACTGCTTGATCTACGGTATCAACAGAAACCCAAATAAAATCACTTAATGGTCCTCCGGGAGAAATAGCTTTGTCTCTAAGAGCTTTGTTCCTTCTAGCTGCAACTGATTCCTGGTATCCGCTATCCGAAGCTGCTGCCATTGCATTTACTGCTGCACCAATTTTAGATCCTATTCCATCTGCAGCTCCAGCATCAGAACCAAAGGTCCCTCCTAAAAGATCCCCTAATTGGTTTTTAAATAGACCCGATGCAAATCCATCTTGTTTTATAAAGTCTTGCCCACCTGCTTGAGACAAGCTTTCATTCCATCTTAGACCAGTAGAAATCTGAAGAATATCAGCTAGAGTATTTCCGGTATTCCCCCCAAACCAAGTTACTGCTTGAGAAACCGGCCTTCCTGCCCCTTGAACCTTATAAATGTCCGAATTTTTAACCTTCGAAGGAAGAGAAAGATTATCCCTCATTGGAGAAGGAAATCTTCTCAAAGTAAGCATATAGTTGTTTGGTATCTGTCCATAGTACTTACAGTAGATAAAGTCCCTCCAGTAGTAAGGAGCAGATGCCCCTCCGATGATAAAAGATCCTTCATCACCAGGTCCAAAGAGATAACTAAAGATGTTATTTCTTCTTTGATTGGCAACCCCCAGATTAGACTGAGTTTGTCTGACTAGGAATCCTGCGCTTGGGTTTCTTGACCCCCCAGAGACGGAATTAGTTTCAGAAATCTTAGAGTTATACTGTGTTCTTTCCGAAAGATAGTAGTTTTCATAGAAATTAGGATCTTGATTTCCTACAATTGAATAGAAAAGATATTGACCATACTTAGCACTATTATAGTCATAGATCGCAGCATTATAAAAAAGAGATCTAGCAGTTGGTCCAGCATAAGGATTTACATTACCTGAGTTGTACGCCTTATCAATGACGTCCTTAGTGGAGTTTTGAAGAAGCTGCTGATTGTTCCCAAAGTTTATCGTGCCGTTTCGTTTCGGCAAACGATCCCCTGCGGTTGGGTTGTTCGTGGATAAACTAGGACCTTGTCTGGTGGGTTGATCTATTGGCATTTCCTATATAGTACTTTTAAAGAAGTTCAATCGTATAAGAAACCTCTCCCTCCATGTCGCTTAGAAAATGTTCTAAGTTTTCTTTGAAGGAATCTGAGATGTTCTTATGAACGACTAGAATTCCATTACTTTTAGTACTATATATTCCCTGTGTGATTTTCTTCTGAACTGAGTAGTTTATTACAAATTCAGATTCTCTAGAAAGACTATTTATATCATAGCCTAGATCCTTGATTATTTTTCCAATATCAACGATATACAGATCTTCTTCAGAGCAATATTTTTTCTTCGCTTCCTTCAAAGAACACTCAGCTAGAAAAAATCTTATCTCCTGCAATTCCGTTATCATTATTTTTTACCTAAGAATCCGAAAGGGTTGATTCCTTCATCTTCAGATTCCTGAGACGATTCAGGAAAAGTTGTTGGTTCTTTTTCGAGTTGTTGATTTTTTACTTCTTGTAAGTGATGGGTGTGTAGATATTCTCCCGCGGCGTTAGATCTTCTGAATCTCTCCATCATCTGTTCGTAGGACTCTTTTTTAGACAGAATCCCCATTCTCTTTGCGTATTCTCTTCTTTCTCTTCTAGATAAGCTCATGTTCTTAGCCTTTTGTAGATCCAAAATCAAAGTCTGTCGATACCCCTTGAATGTCAGTTCCTAAAACATATTTAAATAGCTTTAAGAAAAGACCCGGGATGAAAATATCTTTTGCTTTCACGACATCGTTGGCAGCAATAAATTTAAATTCTGCAGACTGCTCCATTTCGGACCCGTCTGTTTTTGGTTCTTCCTTTTTTACCCCGGTCACATCAACTGCGAAACAGGGCTGCTCGTGATCTACAAACTTTGAAGATGTAACAGATCCGAGATAGTACCATTTACTAATATCAGGAACGTTTAGGCCGGTTTCTTCATACAGTTCTCTCTGAGCTGTTGAAAGAAGGTCCCCGTCCTCATCATCAGTTGTTCCGGTAACCAGGCTTATGTTTATCCCTCCCTCTCTAAATGGATTAGGTTCTTTAAGGACCCCAACTGCTAAAGGAAGCCCTTGGTCGTCTGAAATGAATGGCATTACAACCACGTTGGTAAAAAGGGCTTTAATCCCAACTAGATCCCCATATTCAACTAGTTGAAAGTGGCTGGTCTCATGTAAAGTTTTAGTCTTCGGAAAGTTCATCATCTATAGTCTGGATTTGTTTTTTAGGCTGAGAGGTAGAGGAGCTCTTTTTAGACTCATAAAAAGAGGTTCTAATCGACTCTGCAATAGCCTCTTTAATGTCTTCTATATCAACTCCCTCTGTAACGTAGCTAGCAATCTCCGCTTCTGCATCTTCAAAAGAGGAGACCAAAACATTATATAATGATTTGGTAGGGAGATTTAATTTCAAGCTAATATTCACGTTCACCCAGTTAGGTTTTTGTTTTTTGAGTAGCTTATATATCGGAGATTCTTCTACCCCAACTTGGACAGTTTTTCCATAGTCAACCGAGTTAACAGATCCTTTTTTAGTAGAAGATGAAGATTGAGAGGGAACGGGAGAATTAGACTTTGGAATATTTAATTCCTCGAACTGAACAGGGGTGGAAGGAAAAATATCCATAAATTCTCTTAAAATTTCAAGATTGATTCTTCCTCCACCTTGAAAATTTAGAAACTTCATCCCGTTATTTTCTTCTACTCCTGAGTATTTTTCGATCATTCCGGCCTGTTCGCCCTTGATCCATTGGAAATCTGAATTTCTTAATTCGACATCGATTTCTTCCAGAGATTTTTCTGCAAAGCTCATTTTATTCTTCTTTTTAAATATTCCACTTATTTTTGATAGCAAGCCCATTTTGGATTCCAATATTATACTCGTTTTGCATATAATGTTTCTTTTTCAGGAACCAGAACATGTAGGTACTGACTTAAAATTATACAGCAAAAGTAAAATTAGTTTCCCTTGGGTTTAGGAACTATTGAGTATCTCTCTCTAGCCTTAGCATAAAGCTCGTCCAGATTTTCTTCCGTTAGAGTATTAGAAAGAATTTTCTTCAGTTGATCTATTTCTTTCCCTTTATCGGTAAAAGAATCCATCTGTTTAGAAGATTCTGGCTTCCAGTCGTGGGACTTAAGGATTGAGTTTAGATAGTTTATAACAGGCTCTTGATACAAGCTAGGATCTTTCTTTAAGCTAGCATTGAAAAGATATTGGTGAACTGGGTCTTTGGCCAGGTCTGTTAATTTTCCAGTTTTCCTGATAAATTTTCCCTTTGGAGTATTAAAGATGGTTTCAAACCCAGGCTTATCTCTATAGACCTCTATATCGGGAGAATATGAATCTGAATTGAGATAAATTTTTAGAATATTCAAAAAATCCTCTGCATCTTTCTTCTTCAGTTCAATTTCAGTTCCGTCCTCTAATTTTGCAATCCAGTGAAGATTTTTCTTCTTTGTGATCCCACCTATAGGAGAATCCATTCCTAGAATTTCCAGAACTGTATTGATGTCTCCTGAAGCATCATCTTCGGGGGTTTGAAAATGTTTAGACTCGATGAAAGAATTTATAAATTCGTCCAGGTTTAATTGATTTTCTTCATTATCCCAAAATCTAACGCCGGGCTTTGTTTCTATGATTGGATTTTTAGAATCTCCAGAAACAACAAAAGCATCTTTTGGAAAATAGATCGGATCAGATTCCTGATTGTCCCCATAAATATATTTCAAGCACAAATTTGGTAGATCTGAAGACACGTCAGAGGCAAAAATAGAGTTAGCATCTGGATCTCCCCCCATTTCAGGACAGCAGGATTTCATCTTGTATCCCCATTTCTCAAAAGGACCTAATATTCCAAAATTTTTCTTATATGAATTTCCTTCATTTAGAGAATAAGAAAAATCCGAAAAGTTAGAAATCAAATTGTTCTTCATATTATTCATCTCTTCCGAACTCTACAATGACTTTAAAATCTTTCACCTCCATGGATTTTCTCATGTCGATGATTATTTGTCTGGGATAAGTTGGTACTACAAAAGAAAGAATATCAGGAATTACGAGGCCTGGATCTATATTAATCCCTGGCTGAATCTCAAACTCGAAGGTTTTTTTGTCATTTGGATAATCATCAACAGAAAGTTCAAGTTCAATCCTATGAATTCTAAAATCTATTCCGTCTATCCCTCTCTTGTTTCTCATAACAATAGCTTCATATTCAACCTCACATTTGGCATCATCTACATCCTGAATTTGTGGGGGATTTCCCTTCACGATAATATCGGTATACTTTAAATCCGAGATAAAGTAGTGATCGTTAGAAAAGTTTTTGTCTTTTCCTGCAATGTAGCTATTATAGTCTTCAACTCTATTAATCATCTTAAATGTTTAACAATTTTATGTATATATCCTTTTCTAATACACAATATGAAGGAAGAGATTTGAGATTAAAATTACAGGGAAGAATATATAAGTCATCCAATAAAACTAAATTAAGACTATGAAAAACCTCAGTCCTGTTTGGTTTCTTAAGTCTCCTATAGACACAGAACAAAAACACTACATTTTACTGGCATTCCTCCAAGAGGTCAATAAGGAGATCAGGAGCAATAACATCTATTCTCCAATCAAGAGGATATTTTCTCTGATTAAAGAACTTGATTATTTTCTCAAAAGTGATAGTTTAGACGGATTTAAAAAACTCCCCCTTACAGAAGACGACAGATCTATTATCGACTTCTACTCCAAAAATCCAATCTCTAAGGAAGATAGGGAGGAATTAGATTCTATTGCAAAATCTGCTCTAGTAATTTTATACAAATACGCAGACATGGGGATAAATCTATGGAAAGATTTAGAGAGTAGAATTAAAATGTATAGCTTAGAGATACAAGACCCTGAAAAGGATCACGGAATTACAATCTTTAGAAATATGTCAACGGATGAGGTTTTTCCCTACTGGTGGAAAAGAACAGAAATGAAATTAGGAGATCAAATTAAGAAGGGTATAATGCTAAAAAAAATACACATTCCTAACAGCTACTTCTCTATGTCTTATGAGTTTATCGTTCACGAGACTATGGTTTCTATGGGATTGAGAAACGGAGGGAAAATCCCCTGTACAATCATAGAAATCTCCGAGGACTTCAATCAGAACTCGGAGATCTTCAAAATTGCTAAGGAAAAATTTATTCAAGAAATAGACCAGGAGAATTAAAAATCCTCTAGTCTCAAGATCTCAAATCCTTCAGAGTCGTGATTCTCAGACTCGCTAGTGTCCATGTTAAATACCGTGTTCGGATCCCCAGGATTAAGACCAACCATGTTGGTGTAATCTCTGTTTCCCTTATCATTATATCCAGGGAAGATGATACCAGCTTCGTCCGGACTCCAGATTGCATTTGCATATCCAACCCAGTCATAAGCAGGCTCTCTTTTAATCGTGTGTAGACCTGTCTTATCTCCACTTAAAGGATCTTGAACATCCGGTGCTAAATAGTTGAATGTATCGTCCATTACTCTAGATCTAAATTGCTTAAAATCTAGAATTTCTCTTTTTGAAACGTCTTCTAAGTTCATAGTTTTATTATTTATTGTCCACCAACGGTTCCGAATGCTCCGCTTGGATTAGTTGATCCCCCCATCACTCCTTTTAAGATAGATGTTACATCCATACCGGATTTTTCTGCTGCTTGTTTAACTGCAGGATCAGTAGAAATTTTCTTCTCTTCTGCTGAGGTCAATTCGAATGGATTTTTTCCGGATTTTACCTGTGCGAAAGGAGATTTGTCTTCTCCTCCTGCAATAGAGCTCAAAATCATAGTCCAGAAATTAAGAATATTCTCTCTGAACGTTGCCTGTTTAGCAGAATTTGAAATCATCTCTTTAATTGTTCTGTAGATCCACCCATTTTTATCTTCAATTTTAAATCTGGTTGCTAGTCCATCTACTCCAAGTTCGGTAATAGTTTCCATCGTAACATCAGTTAGCTTAGGGGCAAGAGTTTTAACAGAAATTCCGCCTTCACCTTTTATGATAAAATCATAAAGCTCAGAAACATCCACGGTTTCTGCAAAGTTTCTAATTATGGTACCAAATAAAGATTCGGGTTTAACTCCAAAGAAGCCAAGAAGATAATCCGACACCTTACCTTTTATAACATCTCCGACAGCAGTTGCTCCGCTTCCAAGAAGATTTGTAATAAAATCCATCGGTCCGTCTTCGTTAACTTTCTGAAACTCAGAAAAATTCTTAATCATTTTACTCATGTAGAAAAAATATATTATTTTGATCTATATATCTTTTCTCTTCAAAAGATTTATATCTTTCCTAGGAACAGGTCGATTGATTTATATCGATAAGCAAGTTTATCCTCTTTAATACCTGGATTTTTTAGAGGTGCTTTTTTTCTATTGACTATCTCTTCAGGAAGGAGAGGGCCAAAAGTATCCTTCAAAATCTTTTTATCTTTTCTCCATTCTAAAGGAAGATGTAAAGCAAAATTAACTATCTCTAAATTCAAGAACGGATTTCTGAGTTCTAAAGTATGAGCCATCGACATTTTATCAAGTCTTGGCAGATGATAGAAAGATAGCTCATCAAATATGTCAGATCCCTGTGAGTCATACTCGTGGATTCTCTTATATCCTCCAAATAGCTCATCCGCTCCATCCCCGCTTAAAACAATCCTATGATTACTATTTTCTCGGATAGCTTTGAATAGATGATATTGGGGAATGACAGAACCTAGATCGATTGGAGTTTCGTTCCAAATTTGATAGATTTCTTGATTTAAATTTTCATTCATCTCATACTGAAGGAAATTTACTTTCTTGTTAAACTTCTCAGATAGGGTCTTTACAAATTCAGATTCTCCATTTTCTATGCTATACCAAGTGACATCAGATTCTGTAGATTCTAGAATGGCTGCAATAATGGATGAATCAAGTCCCCCGGAAATAAGAAGAGAAATTGGGTAGTTTTTAGAGATAAGCCTGTTCTTGACAGACTCAAACATTTTAGCCCATAGCCACTCCATGTGTTCCTCGTAGGATTTTCCAATCAATTGTGGGATTGGATGATTCCAAAGCTTGTAATAGTCGGGGTAGGTCGTCTTAAATTCCGAACTATTCAGATTGTAGTAATAGATTGTATTAGGGAGGAATCTCTTAACATCGGTATAAGGAGTTCTGTTATTAACATTATATCCCCATTTTTTAACCTCTGAGATGAAAGTGTGATCTATTGGACTTTGATTGTATGCAAGTCCTTTGATTTCAGAACAAATTTCACCCCTCTCGTTATAGTAAAGGGGTTTCTTTCCTAGAGGATCTGTGAATGCAATCACATCCTGTGTTTTGGAATCATAAAGGGTAATTGCCCAGAATCCATCCCAGGTCTGAATGTGAGGGATAAACATTGCACAGAACATCTCAAAAGATCCTCCACGATAAACACTAAATAGATTGCAGAGATAATCGGTATCCGAAGAGTAGAACGATCTGTCGTAGTTGAAGATCTCCCCGTTAAACATCAGAAACATTCCAGGAGCAATTTCCTTAGGTTGATTCCAATCATCTCCATCTGCTGTCTGAATAGGGAGTCTGTGGTGACATAAGAACACGCCATTCTTCTCGACCACTGTTTTCTCTATCCCTCTATGTTTGATCGCGTCTAGGCTTGCCTCAGATCCGTCTAACGTTAATAAAATTCCACACATATATTATAGTTCTGTAATTATAGAAGTCTCGTCAAATTTGTTTTCAAAAGAGTAAATAGAAAAGTCGTCAAAGGAAGGATATTGATCTAAAATGTGTTGGATAAACTTTTTGTATAGGGTCTTTTCATCAGATGTATTGTCTCTGAAGTCCCAGTTGTCTTTATTTCTATTGGATTTGTCAGGATTATCCCCATGAATGTAAAACACTTTGCAGTTTTTAAGTAGCCCGGAGGAGATGATCTTGTCGAGTTGTTCGATTGCTTCATCAAAATGGATTCTCTTAGAAAGAACTCCCCAGACCAAAACAGTTAAGAATCCTCGATCTAGAATAATAGGGTTAAGAATACCATCTCGATTTGCCTGTAGAAGTTGAAGTTCTTTTCCAAGGGCAAATAGATGGGATTCTCTGGAAGAATCTTCAAGACCGAGTTCATTAAACCATTTAACAAACTCGAATTTATAAAGTGAAATGTTGTTGTGTTCAGAAGCTTTCTGTGCAAGATATGTTTTGCCAGAGTTTCGAGCACCTTCAAATATTACGAGCATATAAGTTATAGAGGAATTTTGTTATCTTGTTCCTCTATAAAAGATACGATCTAATTAGTCAGCTGAGGGAAAATAGATTCCTTTAGATTCTCCTCTCGAAAGATCATCAGAAGTCTTAGCATTCATTCTCGAGACGTGTTTCTTGACGGAAGGCAAATGAACAGACTTAGCTCTTCTTAGATTTTCTTCGAAGACTTTTTTGTTTTTGCTTTCCCCAGATCCTTTGTCCTGTTTAGTAGCTTTTTTAATTCCATCTTTTTTATCCAGAATTGCAACTAAATCTCCGCTAGTTTCAGAAGATCCAATAGACTCTTCAGACTCCAACTTATTCAACTCTCCGTTGGTCAAAACTTCATCGAGAATAATATCAAGGACAGGAACGAATTTTTCTTCCTCTTTGTCGTAAGTGAACATAGTTGCAATAAAAGCAACTAGATTTGCAAGAAGCCCAAAGTCAGACTCGCTAAGATCCTGAATTTTTTCTTCCAGTTGTGCACCTCTAACAAAAGCAGATTTAACAGCTTCTAGGCCTTCAGACGAAAGGTAGTGGTTTTTATACCCCTTAGTTCCGAAGTGAGAATAAAGTTTATCGTAGGTTTTGCTATTCTCATCTTCTTCGTCTCTATTGTGGGAGAAAATCGTCTTAGCAAGAGAAGCTAGCTCGTCCGTGTCTATTCCACCAAAGTTAGAGTAATAGCTAGAATACCATTCCGCAAAGTCTTTTACATCATCCTCATCTACGTCTCCTACAACTTCTTTCCATTTTGGCCAGTTGCAAGGTCTCTTAGCATTAGTCATCAATCTCTTAGCAGCATACAGCCCATCAATCTTACTTCCTTTATAGTCGACCCAGAAATAAAGAGGAAGGTTCCCCTCTTTAGCGTCTTCTGCAGTTTTGGTCCATGCGATCATAAACTCTGGGGAATAAGAAGCTCTAAGCGTTCCATCCTCTCTTAAGAATGTCTCTTCTTCTGCTCCCTTTACGAACCCTTTGCCTCTTAAAAGTTTAGCAAGTTCATAAGCTTGATCTGTGTTGTCCGACCTGTCTCCCCTTCCAAGGGCAGATCTCCCACCTTTAGAATTTTCAGGTTCAGAAAGATCTTTAGCATATTTCTCCAGTTCAGTCTCCAGCTTATCCGCATCGATGTGAATAGAAGCCTCGTTAACAGATCCGAAGAACTCAAAAGAACTAAAAACATTAGATTCATTCAGTTTTCCACCAGTGTACAAATAACTCTCGTTAACATACTCTTTTCTTAAAATATCTAAACTATCAGCAATTGCTTCCTTATCTGCTTTGTTGATCTTATCTGCATCTAGAATGGTATCAAGAAGTGCCCTGTCAATCTCTCCACTAACGTTCTTGTTTCCGAGAACCCCCTGAAGGGACTTAACCGCCACAGAAAATGCAGAAGTGTATTTACCATCTGCTCCTCCTCTTTTTGCAAGTAGATCCTTAATAGGAGGGAAAGCATTCATTAGAGCCTTTTGGGTATTTGCAATAATTAGAGATCCCTTAAACTTCTTATCAGAATCGTTGTCTCCAACTTTAAGAGGGAAAACTAAGGAAGCAACTTTGTGATCATAACCTTCGGTTTTTTCTCTCATCACATCCTCAACGTTAGACTCTTCAACAGTTGCTCTAGTTAGAACATCCATTGCAGAAGAAACTAAATCTTTAACGTCTTCGAACTTGCCGGAAATTTCATCGTCAGAAAGAATCTTTTTGAAAGGAGCTTCTGCTGCTCTCATGCAGTACGTGTAAAACTCTTTAGCAAGTTTATCGGTCTGGGATTCAAGATCCTTCAAAGACTTCTTCTCTTTATCATTTGAAATCTCTTTCTTATGATTAATAGCAGAAAGTTTCTGGTCTAGCTCAGTAAAGATTCTATACCAGTTTCTTCCATATCCATTATCTGAAGTTTTCCCTGCAGATTCAGGAATAAGAACCATTCTAAGTTTATGTTTAAGAGCTTCAACTCTTCCTTTTAGTCCAAGGCCAAAAGACTCATTTAGTTCTTCCTCTTCTTCCTTCTTTCTCTTATAAGCACTCTCAAGTGAAGCAGCATATTTAGAGGTTCTCCCTTGGAAATATTTGATAACTTTATCTTCTAATTTAGGGTCAATCTCAATAGCTCTCTTGATAGCATCAGCAAGCTGTTCCATCGAGTCAATATATAAAGACTTGACGTCGGCAAGGGCAGAATTTTCAATGTCGGTTTCTTTAGCATAGTCTTTCATCTTTGCAAGTAGAGTCTTGAAAGAGGAAGAATTTGCGGTGTCCTTTAATTTTTCTTTAATTGTGGACATCTTTCTCTGTTTTGCTGGTGCAAAATCAACGACTACCTTTTTAAATACATCAAAGAAAGAAGTTGACAATTTTTGAATTAGTTCATCAACAGACTCATTCTCAAATATTTTGAATGTCTCGATGGACATCATTTTTGCAATAGGGTTGATATTTAGATATTTTTGTGACATAGTTATTCTTATCCTTTTAGTTCAGATATTTTTTTATCTATCTGGGGTTTTAGAGCATTTAAAAGAGGGATCATTTTACCGTAGATCTGAGCTTGTTCTCCAATATACGCAGACTCAGCTAGAAGCTCTTTTGCTTCATCTCCTGCTGCAGATTTTTTTGAATCTAGCATTTTTATTTTTGCTGCTTTCAGCTGATCTTCTATTTTAGAAATCTCCAGCTTTGTATTACTAATTTCTGTATTAATACTATCAGCTTCAAATAAGAAGTCCTCGTATTTTTTTATTGTATTAAGCATTTAAGTGGCTAATTTTTTCTCTTATTTTATCGATGAACTCACCAACTTCATAAATTCTTGAATTATATTTATTCAACGTAAGAGTTTTATCTTCTTTAGATTTAGCTTTATCTAAATCTCTACCCTTAGATCTTCTAAGAGTTCTAAGTTCATTTAAAGCAAGGTTCTTTCTGTCGATTAAAGATTTTTTAAGGGACTTTAACTGAGATGGACTGTAGTTTTTAATTTCAGATCTAAAAGAAGGTATACTCATTTTAATGAGAGAAGATAAACTTAGACCTTCTACAGAATCTTCCCCTTTCTTATCTTCTTTTTCAACATCTTTAGAGATAGAATCAAATCCTTTCTCCTTTCTCTTCATATCCTCATAAGACTTTTTATAGTCCCCGTAAAGTTTATCCTCTAAATTTTTATCCGGAAACTTCTTAGAAATCTCATAAAGATTCTTCATTACTTCAACTTCAGCTTCGGATTTTTTTAATTCCCAGTATTTGTTAACCCTGGAATTTTTATCCACAATCTTTGTTGCCTGTTCGTTATAAGATCTAATCTGTTGAATTTTTTTCCTATAGGCGTCAGCAACTCTTTCTTTGGCTTCCTTAACCTTTTTCCTAAAGTCCTTCTCTTCTTCAGGGGAAAGTTCACCCGTGTCAACCTGTCCTTTAAGATCATAGATTAAAGACTGGTCTTTCTCCCACTGGGTAGCATATTCTTTCTCCAAATAGGTTAGATCTGCTAAAATAGAATCTATCTTCTGGATTTTACCACCAAAAGTTCTGCTCAGCCAATTAACGATTCCTTCCTCAGATTCGTCGATAGAGTAATATTGTTTATCCCACTCGGAAAAATTTAACATCTTACTTTTTATTTTTTACTGAAGTATTTACCTTATTGGAAGTTCCAGCCGGGGTTTCTTGTTTTTTAACCTCTTCCGCCTTCTCTTTTCCTTTCTCCTTTGCAGTTTCTTTTGAAACATTCTCGGTTCCAGGAATAGGAAATCCTATGCGTCTTCTTTCTGCTGGTTCCATCTTAGCTTCAAGAGAATCCATCTCTTTAGCGAGCTTATTGATATCATTAAAGTCTTGACTAGCAATAACCTTCTTGCCTTTGTTTTTTCTATCCAGCTCTTCAATATCCTCCTTAGTTCCCTTCAGTTTATCAATTTCTCTCTGGATTTGTTTTTTGTCGAAATCTTTCTTGGTGTTTTTGAGTTCCTTTTCGAGATCTATAATTTCGTGATCGAGCTTAGCTATAGCTTCTATTCTTCCTTTTTTGTTCTTGAGAGATTCTCTATAGTCAGAAGAGTCTTCTTTTTCTCTCTTCTCTTGATTCTTAGCATCAGTCTCTAGCTTCTTTTTGGACTTTTCTGCTTCATCTTTAGCCTTTTTGATTTCTGCTTCTAGATCTTTAAGATCTTCAGGGCTTGAAGATGCTCTCTGCTTAGCTAATCTATATTCAAATTCAGCAAGATCAAGTTCATCCTGTGATTTTCCAGCCTCCCAATATTCCATTCTTCTCTTGTTACCCTTGATAGCATCTTTAATTGTAGAGATTGCCTTCTCAATTCTCAGATTTATCATTTTATTATAAGACTGATGCTCTTTCGTTTTAGCCTCTAAAGTCTTATTAACTCTATCGATACCAGCTTCATCTTTAGTTTTAGAAAGCTCCTTGATGCTATTCTTCAGAGAATTTATTTCATCTTCAAAGGTATATTTTTTTTGAAGTGATTCTTTCTCCATTTTTAGAACTTCTGCTCTAACTTTATCGATCATACTGATGTAAGAAAGTGATCCTAAAAAAGTCTTAGACAAAGTATTTTTTATTGAATCAAAAACTCCTTCATTAACAGATTCTTCTCCAGCAAAGTAATCTGCAAGAGATTCTGCAAGAGCCGGAGTTATTTTCCCATTTAAAGGATTATTTTCTTCAAATTCTTGAAAGCTTGGTATTAAAGTCATATCTACAGTTTAGTTATTTATGCTCTATATATCAACAGAAAAATAATTTCCACAGAAAAAAACCCCTGGAAGACCAGGGGTTTTTATAAAGGTAATCGTGTTATTGATTAAGATTAAGCTAATCCACCAACTGGAACGTTTACGTAGAAAGTGAAGTAAAGAGTTTCTGGGTTGAAACCTGCTTCTACTAGTGCGTATCTGCTCTTAACTGCGATCTTAGGAGACATAGTACCTTCAGAAATGGTTTGGATTGACTCCGCCATCATGTAAGGCATGAACTTAAGACCTGGCTCGTCATCTCCACCTTTTCTACCGATACAAACTCTTGTGTCGCTGTATTGCATGTTTTGGTCAACATATACAGTCATACCAGCTAGAGAACCAACTGGGTAAAGAGTACCGTTATTCTGAGTTAGAGTGTTAGAGAATGGAGCAAAAGTGAATTGGCTGATGTCTTGCATCGCAGACGCTAGGTAAGCGTTAGTTACGATGAAGTTAGCAGGACCTCTTCTACCTCTGTTAGCTACAACGTTAGCAGCTGCTAGGATTCTAGAGAATAGTCTTCTCTGAAGAGTAGACAAGTTCTCGTATCCACCGTTAGCAGGACCTGCTGGAAGAGACATAGTAGCTAGGTTGTCAGTCTTATCCATGTAAACTAGGGTGTTAGTACCAGTAGCACCACCAAGAACCAAGTTCAAGTTAAGGTTTTGACCTTCAATTTGGTTGAAGTTGTAGCAGTTAGACCAACCTAGTTGGAATGCTCTTGACAAGATGTGCTTGTTGATAGACTGAGAAACTTCGTTAACAAGTGCGTTCTCGATCATAGAGATTACGTCGATACCGAACTGCTTGTTAAGATCTTGGATTTGCTCAGTTGTTACAGAAGCAGCAACTTGGAAAGTGTCAGCTTCTACGAACTTAGTGAAGGTTGTTAGACCCATTGAGTTGTAGTAAGTGCTTTCTGCAACTGATCTCAACATTGGGTTGTAAGTCTTCTGACCATTTACATAAGGACCTTGGAATGCTTGATCATCATAGAAACCAGCACCTGAGAAACCTTGGATGTGATCTTCTAGAGCTTTAACTAGTTGAGCAACACCTGCTGCGTTTCCGATGTCATTTGAGTTAACAGAAGTACCGATAAGAGCACCTGCAGTTACAACAGCAGCAACAGTTTCACCTGCAGTGATAGCAGTAATTCTGAAGATTGGGTAGCCATCGATTCTTGAGTAACCAACGAAAGCGGTAGTGATGTAAGCACCAGCTGAACCAACTTGTGTGATGTAGTAAGTGCTTCCTACAGTCATAGCAGCAGCGGTAGATCCCATAGGAACCTTAATCATAGTAGGAGCAACTGCTAGAGCTTCAGCAGCTGTAGTTCCAACTTGGTTAGAATTAGGAGAAAGTTTACCACCTGCGTAAACGTAGTCTAGGTAAGAAAGAACTCCTGAAGGACCAGACATAGGAATAACTGGAACGATGTCAAAACCAACAGTCTTCGCAGCAACTTGAATTGCCAATGGAAGAAGTGAAGGGAATTTGTCACCAGAACCTTGCCAGGTTGAGCTGTAGAAACCAGCGTTTGGAGAAAGTCCACCTACTGATCCAGCTTGAGTTGTTTGAGGGAATACAGGAGGTTGAACTGAACCCATACCGTTAACAACTGCTAGAGAGTTGTAAGCACCAGCTGATTCGTTCAATGAGTGGTAGTGGCAGTACTTAGAAAGCCATTGAGTTTTTGATGAATCGTTGATACCAGTCTTAGACTCGATGATAGGAGCCCAGGTATCGAAGATTTCTTTTTCGTTAATAAGTTTCATAACTTTTTTTATTTTTTATTTGTTTTTTGGTTTTAGAATTTTCCTTCGAGAGCTTCAGCAATCGATCTTAGATAATCGTTAGAATATCCAATAGGAGTTACTGGTGTCTCGTTGGTTTCGATATTTTCGTTCTCAACAAGTTTTTGAAGACCAAGATTTCTGCCAAGTTGACGAGTTGACCAGAAGTTTTTGATTTGGTAAGGAGTTTCTAAGTTGTAGAAGGAAGCTTGAGCAATCAAAGATTGTCTGTGTCCTTCACTTAGAGATTCCCAAACCTGAGCATATTCTTCAGGAGCTTCGTCTACAAATTTGTAACCTGCGCTTGGTTTAGATTCTTCTTCGTTCAAGTTCTCGTTTAGAACTAGGTCTGCCTTTTGGGTTTGAGCAGGCAACTGGAATCTTTCAGCTGCTTTGTTTGTAAGGGTTTCAGTTTTTTGGGTTTGAACTGATTCTATTAGTGCGTCAATTTTGCTAGAAACTGTTGAGTAATCTCCTGCAAAACCTGACTCAAATAGACCTGCATTAGAAGCTAGGTCTGCTTGTTCGATTGCGCTCTCGTTGATTGAATCACCAAGAGAGTTGTTTACGCTTTCTGCAATATATTCAGAATAAGCGATGTTGTTTTTAACTTTTTCTGCTAGATAGTCAGAATAAGCAATTCCTTTATTTAGGTTTTCAGCCAGATACTCAGAGTAAGCAATTCCTTTATTTAGGTTTTCTGCTACATACTCGGTGTATCCGATACCTTGATCTAGTTTTTCTGCGATATATTCGCTGTAACCGATACCCTGATCTACTTTTTCTGCTAGGTACTCTGAATAAGAAATTCCTTTGTCAAGATTTTCTGCAAGATACTCAGAATAAGAAATGTTGGTGTCTACTTTTTCAGCCACATACTCAGAATACTGGATTGACTCGTCTACTTTTTCTGCTAGATATTTAGCGTATTCTACAGACTTATCAAGATTTTCAGCTACATACTCCGAATAAGAGATTGATTTATCCACGTTTTCAGCAAGATACTTAGAGTAAGAAATATTCTTGTCCAAGTTCTCAGCCAAATATTTAGAATAAGTGATGCTGTTGTCTAGATTTTCTGCCAAGTATTCTCCATACTTAATAGCTCCGCTTAGAGTTTCTGCTAGGTAGTTAGAATATTTTTCTAGTTTAGCAACTCTGTCTTCCATAGATTCAGTAGAAGTAGCAGAAGGACCGTTGTTGTAACCGTTACCAAGAGCAGGCATAGGCTTGTTGAAGCTCAATGCTTGACCTTCTTCAACTCTTTCTGATCTTAAACTAGCAATTTCAGCCTTCATGGCGTCCATTTCTTTCTTTAAGAACATTGTGTACTGGTTAAGATCATCAGCACTTACAAATTCTCTGTTAGGGGTATTCTCCATAATAGTGGATTTATTTTTATCTTTGTTGATTATTTTTTTAAATTCTTCGTTGTCGTTGACATTATATATCCTCAAAGAATCGCTATTTTTTAGTCCTAGTGATTCATTTACACATTCTAGACCATTAATAACGCTTTTTTGTCTCTTATATATAACTTCATCGTGTGAAAAACCAGCACTTTCGTATACTCTCTCAAGCTGAGCGTCCTGAAATCCAGGGTCTGCTACAAGATCATAAGTGAAGATTTTCTTGATTTGAACCTTTTTATCTGGTCCTACATTACCAGCAGCTCTAGAAGAAATAGAAAGAGGAACTCCTGCATCTACAAGTCTTTTTGCAATTTGTCCTGCTGGGGTGTCTAGTAATCTAACTTTAATTCCAATTGTTCTTCCCTCTCTGTCATGAGTTAGATCCTCGATGACGTGGGAAACATTATTTAAAGAAATATCAAACTTCTCTGGGTGATCTAACTCACCAACAAGTCTTTTTTGTTTGATTTTATCCTTTAGATAATCTAAATGCGGAAGGTATTCACCTTCTTCGTAGATACGATTGTTATTGTTTTCTTTCCCGAACTGAGCAGCAATACCCTTAAGGATATACTCTTTTCCTTCAGAAGTCATCTCTTTGGATGCTTCTAGGATTTGATTCTGCTTCTCCAGAATGAAAACCATATTTTCGTTAAGTGTTGAAGTTCTTGACATTCTTACTTTCTATTTTATGTTACTTATATATCTAACGTTTTTAGAAAAAAATTGATTATTTTTTAACGTTTATAGGCTAGATATATTATTTTTTATTAGTCTTCCTTCTCGTCTTTATCTTCTACCTCACGGAATCCTGCTTGAATTCTATTGGCAACCTTTAAAGCAGTATCAAAATTGGCATCATCAGATTTGATTTTTCTCTTTCTGTCTCCGGTAATTCCACCGGATTTAAACTTAATCATGATAGGTTCTCCAGTCTTTCCGTCTTTATAAATTTTAACTTTTTTGATGTAGTCCCAGTCCTCCATGTCAAGATCTTTCTTCTCTTCCGGTGTAACCATATCTAAAAGTTTAATGTTATCATCTTTATCTTTGTCCTTGATCTTATTTACATCAGGTATACCGATAGAATTTAGAGCATCCGGGTTGTCTTGATACTTGATCTTAACCTCGTCAGGAGTTATTTCTACGGGAACCCCTCCCTCTATATTTGGTCCGGTTGCCCCAGTTACGCCCTCTACACCAACTGGCACTGGCTCTGGAGCTTCCTCACTCTCGATAGAAATAGATCCTCTCTTTGGATCTTTAACGATTATATTTTGAACGGGATCTACTTTAATAGATGAATTGTCTTCTGCTTCTAGATAATCCGTTGGAACGATAAAAACCTTAAGTTCTGGAAGATCTTGACCTTCTAGTGAAGAATCTGCAAATTCGATTTTAGTTACTTCATATGCAGCAACCTTTTGAGCTTCAGTTAAACTAACTTTTGCTGCTTCTGCCTGTGCTGTCTCTACGTCTTCGGATTTCTCTTCCTCTTCAAAAATTTTAATTTCTTCATTTAGAGAGATTTTCTGAAATTCTGAGAAGCTAAAAACTTCAAATTTATGAGACTCGTTCTTTGGAGCTTCTTCTGTCTTTCCTTCCGGTACATCAAATGTGGCTTTTACCTTCTCTGCATCTTTTAGATTTTCTACCAGAGATCCAGTAACATTTACTTCTCTAGAGGACTTTCCGGACTTAAAGTAGAAAGAATACTCCTTAGGTGCATTTTCAGGAACAACTAACATCTCATCGTCTGATGATTTATAAGCCTGATCAATTTCGTCCCATTTACAATACCCATGAAAGAAAGCAGCTGCTCCTGCATCTTTTCCCCCCGGAGGAATAATCATTTCCATCTCAATATCGTCGTTATCAAAAACTCCGTGCTCAAATTTTGCATTCTGATCAAACGCAATAAAGATGGTTGGATTTTCCTTCAACATTTTATCATACATTTCAGAATGTATATTGATTAAGTAAAATAAAGCTTTTCCTTTAAAGTTACCAATCTTTAGAAGATTCATTGTAGTTCTGGTATCGTTGGTGACTAAAGCATTCCCGATAGCTGCCAGAATCCCGCTCTGTCCAGCTTCCTGGGTCCAACAAACTGTAATTTCTGACCCGTCTGGAATAGATCCCGGAGCAAAAGAATCATGTGCATCCACACCTTCATCTTCTATTTCTCCGTATCTAGGAGCCTGGTTATCGCTAAACCAATTGTATAGCTGTTGACCCGCCATTACTCCAGTAATGACCCAACCAACGGGATTTGATCCCTTTCCTACTCCGGCAGCAGCTCTTGCCATATTCGCAGTTTCGGCTCCGAACTTCAAAATTTCTAGACCTCTAAATCCAGTTTTATATGCAGTAATTGCTCCCTTAATAAAAGGAACCGCTCCGCCTAGGGATCTAACAAAGTACCAAGTGCTCTTTCCTAGAGTAGATAGAGTCTTCATTCCAGGAATAACTTCTCCGAGTATTTTTCCCCATCTCATCCTAGTAGCAAGATTAGCTGCAATTTTTACTCCAAAGGCAACCCCTGCAATAGCAAGTGTTCCGCCAAGAGCAACTCTACCTATAATTTTTCCGGTTTTTATTAGGGTATCTGCTATAGAAGAATTTTCCGAGATTTTCCCAGTTAAAATGGTTTCGTCTATTTCTCCAATAACAAATTTAGAAGATGAAGAAGACTGGAAAGGTTTAAACTTATAAGCATTTCTGGATTGCTCAACGTCTTGGCCATTTTCGCCCTGAAGATCCAGAATAAGTGCATATTCTACATTTGCTTGCAGTTTCTCAAAAGAAATATTTAGAATGATTTTTCCTTCTTTTAGAAGTTTATTATAGGCAAAAACAAATTTGGTAAATCTCTTGGAAGCCTCCTCGTCCGAGATTTCAGATCCCGTTTCTTCTTTTCCCTCCTCTTCCATTAGGGAGGAAAATTCAGAAAAGCTAACAATCTGAGGATTTATCTCTCCAGAATCAACCAAAGACTCAAAAATTTCTTTAGTCGACCCTTTAAATATTGGATGCTCACTTTCTGCCTTCCAATCTCTGGGATGAGATTTTAACCACTGATCCCACTTCGGAGTAGGTGCCCACCACTGGAAGTCATTCAGTTCTACTTTCTCTCCTCCCTGATTAACAGGAATCTCTAGTAAAGGGAGAAGTTGGCCGTCTGTAAAATTACTCTTATCTTTTGGGAAAAAAACTACCATTCTTATTTATGTCTTTTATTCTGAATATATTCTGTCGTAAGCCTCCGAGATGATGTTTATCAACTTTTCTATATATCCGTCATTTCTAAGCTTCTTAAAGGCTAAGTTCCCGACAGAAAACTCCCCTCCTTTTTCCAGTCCCTCTTTCCTCATCTTGTGAATCTTTTCCTTTAGTTTGTTTGCCCTCTTGTAAAGAGATCTAGCATCTTTTGGAAGAGTCGTAGAAGAAATCAACTTATCCCCAAACTGATTTATGTCCTGCTCGATTCCATCGGCTTTTTTATAAACATCGTCCTCGTCTACAGACGGGGGATCAAACTTAGGCTTTCTAATCCATTCATTGTTCATTAGAGAGAAAAGACCCGATGAAGTGTGGGGCTCTTTTGAATCCTGAAGGTAAACCTCAACATCGTGACCTCTCATCTTAATGTCATGTCTGATATTCCAGACAAACCTAATTCCATCTACAGCAGCTTTTAGAATCTTCTTGGGGGAATTAACTTTATCAAAATCCACCAGAACATGTAGATCTATATCTGATAAATCCGTGTAGTTATAATTTGCTAGAGATCCAGTTAGTTGAATATCAACTATGGGTTTCTTTCCAATTGTGTCGTTGAATTTTTCATAAAATTCCTCTGCGATCTTAAGGAGTTTCTTCCTAATTACAGGATCTAAAATCCACTTTTCTTTCTTCCCATCCTTGGAAACCTTTTTGGTCCAGAACTTTGGATTTAGCTCATCGTGATAAAAAGCATTGATCTGCTTTTCAACTAAGAAGTAATCTTTAAAACTTTTTACTGACTCCACAAAAAAGGATTATTTGGATTTTATATATCCAAATAATCCTTTCTTATTCTAAGATTAAAAAATTATCTAGAGACTTTCTTTAGAACGTCCATCACCGTGACAACGTCTCTCTCACAATACTCTTTGATTCTCTCGTGATCTTTATCGTTCCAATAAGTTCCATGAACCTGAGACCCATCAATATCTTCCTTTGGGGAGTCTATTCCGAGGGAACAAGCCAGGAGATCAAGTCCTAAGAACTTCTGAGACCAGCTACCAAAAGAAAAGAATTCTGCAGTGTCCAAGATTGGTATCTCCCACGGTTTCTTATCCCAAAGCTGAAGATTAGAAGGAATATTTAAACCTTTAAATATCATTTTTTTTCCAAGAAATGGAATGTCAAACATCTTGATGTTATGGCCGCATATCTTCATACCTTTAGCAGAAGCATTAGATAAAACTTTAGCACTCTTTTCTAAGATATCAGTTTCGTCCTCACCGTAGAAAGAAGTCATTCTATGAGATCCAGATTCATCCCAAACACCAAAAGAGACACAGACAACTCTACCAAATTCTGGTTCAAGCCCAGCTTTCTGTGAGTAAATCTCCGAATCGGTTAGATCTTCCATACCCGGGGAATTTCCTCTAAAGTATTTTGCTCTTCTCTCCCAAAGCTTTGCAAGTCTAGGATTCTCAAGGACCATGTCCTCGTGGGTTCTATACCCTCCTGCCGTTTCAACGTCAAAGTAGAGGATGTTTTTTATATCGTCTTTTTTTATCATCTTATTTTTTCCATTTAGGGTCAAACCAAAATCTTCTTCCGATGTTGTCCACTTCAGAAGACATTTCTTTATTTCCGTAGCACTTCATCCAGTCAGTCCAAGAACCAAGGGAAGTGTGAATCTCTAGACCTTGTGGGGTCTCCCAGGTGTAGAGATTTCCCCCTCCCAAGAGGTATGCTTGGTGGGGTATATCCCTACACAAGTTTAATAACATCTGTCCTTTAGGTCCTTGGATTGCATCTCTCGCAGGCTGGAAAGGATTTACATCTTGCAATCTGTGAACAATCTCTGCTCTCAGATAATTTCCGATTCCATTAAAATACTTTTGATTCATTAAAACCTCGTGGAGGGGCTTAGAGAATGCCGACTTATTAATATTGTCCATTACATTCTTAACAAATAAGTCATGCTCATTAACTGGGTCGGGACCTCTCTCCTTATTCCAATCATTAAATCCCCACTTCCCAAATCTTCTAACATCAACAAAAGAAAGAGTTGTCCCATCAGTTGCATCAAACATTAGATGAGAGTGTTTTGTCTCTTCCCCAAATGGGGTTAACTTAAAATACCCTGACATCCCCATTGTCATTAGAAGATGCTCAGTTCCTCCTTTGTGTTCCAGAAGAAGCTTAAATTCTTTTCCTCTGGAAACTGCAGAAATCTCAAATGTTTCTGGGTGGGGAAATAATTTTCCCTTGTGACTCGGATTCTTTCTGACTCTGGCGAAGGTTTTTCCTTTGCACATTTTATTGACGTAGTCAGCCGTCAATCTAACTTCAGCTAGTTCTGGCATATATTTCTTTAATAGAATATACGGTCTTACTCTGGAACTTTATTGATAATTATTGGCTTTAGGGATTTATTTTCTAGCATATATTTAACACATGCAAGATCTCTTTCCCCGCAATCTACAATAATATCAATCTCCAAATTAAATGTTGGGATCCTATAGTGAAGATAGTCCGAAGGAGATGGACTAGAAGGAACCCCAAACTCGTCGCTAGACTCTGGCTCAGAGTGAATAAAGACTGGTTTAACCCCAACTGGCCAGGTAGAAGAACTCAGAAATAAAGCCTCTCTAGAAGTTAATCCTCCGTTATTAAATTGGTGCGGGAGAAATCTAAAACATATTGGGGTTTTAGTAGTATAAAAAACTCCAGAAAGTAAATCTGTGACAGAGAAAAGACTTGGCTTTTCATCGTTCATAACAACTAATCTAGACGAGACCTCTTCAGAAAGAGAAGAAACTTCGGAACAAAATCTAGAAAGAGTCTCTTTTCTATTTCCATATGCACTTCCAACTCTAATTAAAACTGAAGGTCCTTTCTGCCCAATCATTTCCAGAAATTCTGAAATCTTCTTTAGGATGTCTTTAGTCTCTAGAACAACCTCTGGAAGTTGGCTTCCGAGAAAATGAGTTTTACCTAAGAAAAAGAAAATTCTAGATTCCTTGAAAGATAGAAAATTTGAAATGATGTCAATCTTCTCTTGCTCTAAAGAATCCTCCTCAATTCGAGAAAAATCTATATCTCTAAAGTCGACGTTTATGGTGTCGACGCAGGTGATGTGAATCCCCCTGTGAATATTAGAATTAATATGAAGTATAATAAAGTCTAAGAATCGACCCAAAGATTCAATCTTTTTATCTTCCCAGGACTTCATAGAGCCCACATAGCCTATTCTATGAGCTGTTCTATTTAAAAGCATATAAGTTATATGCAATCTCCAAGACGGAGTTTCAATAAAGTCGAATTAAGATCCGTCTACCTGCTCTCCACCAACGTTATTGTTGTAGACATAAGGTGAGTTGTAGACTTCGCCATCCGCAGCATCCATGTTAAATCTAGCTCCTTTTTGGTTAAATCCTTTATCTCCACCTTCTACGAATTTAATAGTGCTAGGAACAACTTCAACTACATCTTCTTCTTTTTTGTTCTTGGTTTTAATTTGGACAAAATATTTGTAGTTCTTATTGTCACTACTAAGAGCAGTTTTCACCACCATTCCAATAATCTTCTTCTTAGAGTTGATCGGTTTAGCAGAAACATAGTCTCCTACTTGGAACTGAGATCCTTTTCTGTATCTAGGAACATTAGGGTCGGGTCCAACTGTAACAGAAAGGTCCTTATAAGGTTTATAGGTAACTTTGAATACGCCATTAGCTCCTCCGTATCCGTAAGTGTCACCAAAGACCCCAACGTCTTGGAAAAATTCATTTATAGGAATAATGTGCTTCAAATCGAGATTTATTTTCTCTATTTATCTAATTTCTTTTCTTTATTTTGAGAAATTAGATCTCTAATTTTAGTAGCCAACTCATATTCTTCATTTTTGATGGCTTTTTCTAGCATTTCTTCCAAATTTACGAACTCTTTTCCATCCCCTTCGGGTTGAGAAATTTCTCCAATTAGACTTATTCTCTGGGGGGAGAAGATGACTTCTATCTGGGGTTCCATTACAAACTTAAACTCTTCCGGATTTAAATCTTCAATCTCCTCGTCATCCATCTCCTCCGGATAGTGCATGTCAACATCCCAATCATCGCTGACCCAATAGATGATCCAATTACCATAGCTCAATTGAGGAATGTGATTTTCTATCGCATGTTTAAGAAGAGCCTTTAGCTCGTTTTTAAAATCATTCTTAGTTAAGGTTTCACCAAATGGTTTTTTCTTTAGCCCGGGAATAATCTCGTTACCTGTTCCCGTTCCTAGTCTAAGAACTTTATTTATTTCCAAGATGGAATCCCAGTCTAAACTCTGGAGAACTTTGTCCATCAGCTTTGAATGCTCTTTCTTCATTTTCTTATATATTGAATCAATCTTTCTCGATAGATTTTAGCTGGATTGAAATCTCTTTAATCCAAGACTCATACTTCTGGGGGTAGAATTTCTTAAGGTCCGAAATCTCCCTTTTGGAAATTTCAAACCTTTTCAAGATGAAAGCTTCTGCATCTTCATAGTCTGAAAAATCTATCTTTTTATCTTCCTTACCTTCTTTCTTCTTAGTCTTCGTAAAGATCCAAGAAGGGGACTTTGAATAATAATTTGACATTGTCCCGTGCCACCAGTCGACCACGGGTGCGGGGGAAATCTTAGTATGGTTAAATTGATTGGCTTGAATTGGCCACTGGATAGACATGATTCTGTTGATCATAAAGAAGTTTCGAACTTTGTCGTTCTTACCTACTTCCTCCCAGTCTTTCTTCTTTTTAAAGATTGTTTTTATGACGTCGAATAGTTCCATTAAAAGTTAGCAAAAGGATCAAATGCCTTAGGAACCGATTGGGTTGTAGCCCATGAAGTTCCTTCTAATATCTTTACTCTGTCTATAGTGATACTCTTCCTAGGGATTTCAATTCCACGGGAAACTTCACCATCACAATTAGTGATTACAAACTCCGGCATTACACTTCTGTCGAGCCACATTAGAGTATAGTTTCTTAAAAGATTCTTTGTCACCTTCTCTCTGTTCTCTTTATTATCTACGTCTTTTAAAATTCTAAGAATAAATCCGGAAACCCAGGATAAGAAGTTTTGGTCTTGTAGCATGTCAATAAATCTAGAATCTTTCCATTCGGATTGATTAAGAGATTCAAGAATCTGTTCTGCTTTCTTGGGAGAAATCCCATTGAACTTTCCATTGGGTGCTTGAACATACCAAACCCCGGGAACTGCATCACCTTTATCTCCAGTTAACATCTTATTGAAGACAAAGTCTCTTCTTCTTACTTCTTCTACGGTCACTTTCTTTAGGAACTCTTTAATCTTTTCCTTGTCCGGGGAAATTGCAGCTGTCATGTCGAAAATAGAAACAGATTCTGCCTTATTAACCCAGTTATCTTCCCATCCCGGAGGAACAGCTAAGATGTTATTCTTAGAATTATTGTTCCAGATGATAGTCCATCCTCTGTCATTGTGTCTAGCAAGCTGGTGCATATCTTTATCACCGCTGATAATAATACAATTTTCACCAATCGAGTTGAAGTAGTCAGACCAATAGTAGAGAAGATCATCACCTTCTGCACCTTTTACTTTCGAAAATACAAATCCTTGATTCTCCAGTTGATGACCAAACTCTGTCATTAGATCAAAGAAGATTGTCCAGTCTACGGTTTCGTCTTTTACCCGGTTGGACTTATATCCTCCGTCCTCGATTTCAACATCTTTTCTCCACGATCTGCTATCTGAGGTGAAGATCAATCTTCCACCTTGGGGAAGCAATTTGAGTCCAGCACACAAGTCCGTAGCAACCTTACGGATGAACATTGCCTGTTCTCCGGGAGTACCGAGAACCTTAGAAGGGTCTTTTGCCCCGAATCCACCGAAGACTCCAAAGGTCTTATGGAAAATATAGTTTCCGTCTACAAGTATATTAATCATTTTTTCTTATATAGAAATATACGTTCCCAATGTCTCCAATATCAGTAAAGTTTGGATCTTTTATTTCACAATCATAGTCAGTAAAATTTAGGAAATCTGCATAGTCTGCTTCCAGTCTTCTCTTGACATCATCAGCATCCCTTCTTCCTTCTAACCTCTTTCTTCTGGTTTCCTCATCTATATTCAGATAAACAATTGTGGACTCTTCTCTGTCTTTCTTACTCAATTTTGCTATCCCGCCCGGGGTCATAATGAAAAGATTTGACCTGTTAAACTCGTCCATCGAAGTCCCATAAAACCAGTTATTAAAGAAAACCCCTTCATAAAAGTCTTCCGCCATTTCTGTTAATTTAGAACTTTCTATAAACCAATAATCCTTTCCATTCTCCTCCCCTTCTCTTATTGGCCGGGTGGTATGAGATATACAGTACTTAAATCCCTTTCCTACTAAAATTTTTCTTAGATGATCCTTCCCGGATCCTCCCTTTCCTACTATAATTAATCTTTTTTTCATTTTTTATTTCCAAAAGGTCTGAATTAAAATGATCAGAATGGATAGACCTATACAAACTCCATTCTTGACCGAAATATCCTCATTTAAAAATACGTGGGTTAAATAGGTAAAGACAAATATCCCCACGGAGAACTGAATTAGCCTATAAGACCAAGCACTTCCGAAAGACTCCATTCCATATTTTGCTGCAAAAACGAAAGCGAAAGAAACAAAAGATCCAAAGACTAGAACATTAACCCAAAGATTGTTTCTCATCCATTCGAATCTAGCTTGGGCAAATTGCTGAAACCAAGCTCCTGCTTGTCCTAGGATTATTAAAACAACAGACAGAATAGCTGCCTTATTCATCGTCTTCTTCCTCTAAAGATTCCTCGACAGTTTCTTCTGGTTGTTCCACCTCTATCTCGCTTTCCAGAAATTCAAACTTCTTCAAAGCTCTCTCTAGACTAGGGCAAGACCAAGCCCATTTTCCAAAGTCTTCATTAGCAGGAAAAATCTCCCTCTCATTTAATTGGATCCCAAATACAACTTTGGGTTGGTCGACTTTGATCTTAAAGACCTCATAGGCAGCAACATATCCGTCTTCCGAATCTGTTTGTTTATAGATTAGAGATTTAGTTCCTCTCTTTTCTAAAGTATAGAAGAAACCTTTTCTTCTGATTGTTTCTGGTAGTAGTTCCATTAGTCGACTAGTTTTTGAATTTGAAAAAATAAAGAAAGTAGAGAGACTACTGGGTCAATTACTGTAGTTCTCTGAGATTGATGAGAAGCAACCAATACAATAGTGGCAGGGATAATCTTAGCCTTGTCTGGATGATTTTTTACTATCCAGTCGATGAACTCTCCTCCTAAAGAAGTCATAACATCATCAACTTTAGTCGAGTATTGACCGACGAGGACCTGATAGTTATTTACAGGATCTTTGGAAGTCATTATCATCTTGTAAAGATCTTCATAAGACCAGTTTGCTTCCTTAACTTTGGCAAGATCTAGCTGGGTCACCCCTTCGATTGACCACGACTGGATTCTGTTTAAAGCTGATCTAAAATCTGGAAAATAAGTCTTTTCAAATGCAGTCAAGGAATCGTCATCAATAGATATCCCAAGCTTTCCTAGAATCAATCTTACTCTGGATCTCCATTCTTCCTTGATTAGTTCTTCTTCCTCTGAAGTTGAAGGGTCGAAATTAATGACCTCGAATCTACTTTGGATTGCATCTGGAACCTTATTAATATAATTGCACGTAGCAACGAATCTCGTGTTGCCTGCAAACTTTTCGATCGTTCCCCTTAGTGCTTTATAGAATTGATCTGAAGCTCCGTCAAACTCGTCTAAAATGACTACCTTCTTGGAGGATTTTCCATCTAATACCGAGATATTAGAGCAGAAGTCGTTGATCTTGTTTCTGATCGTATCTACAGAACTTTCGTCGGATACGTTAATGAACATGTGAGGAAGATCCTTGGCTAGAATCTTAGCGAGAGTTGTTTTTCCGCATCCCGGAGAACCTGCTAGAAGGACGTTTTGATTCAGTCCTTTGTCTTCAAATAGAACACGGATTCTCGGTGGGAGGATCATGTGTCTTATTTCTTTAGGTCTTAATTTTTCTGTTAATAGATCTTGGATCATAGATGATGATTATAGTGTTCTGGGGGTCGTTAGTTTCTGATTTTTAGAACATCTTAGACATATCATCTGCCTGAGTCTTATCATTTCGAATCTCGATGAAGCGGGGTAAGAATAAGCTACGTCCCCCGAATTTATCTGTGATTGGTTCGTTGTATTGAATTGCTGCAATCTTACCAATTAGAGAATCTGCATCTTGACTGAGTTCATGAAGGTCTTTATCAGTGAATCCAGATCCAATTCTAACCTCCAGAGTTCCACTGGCATCTTTACAGATGAATCCTCCAATGAATCCTTCTCTCTTTCCTTCTCCGGGAAACCATCCGGTAATCTCCAGGTCGCAGTCTTGAATCTGCTTTAGCTTCACCCAATTTCTGCTCCTTTTACACTCATAGACGTGATCTGCTGGCTTTAAAATAACTCCTTCCCCTCCCATTGAAACAATCAGTCCGTAGATCTTTTGAGTTTCCTCAATAGAATCTACTACCCATTGACGTGCCAGTTTTACTTTGGAATCCTCTTTGAGGAACCCAAGTAGAAACTCGAGTTCTTGTCTTCTCTTGAGGAAAGGAACGTTGCCTTTTCCTATTTTTAATGTCTCCGATTTTTCGATGTCAAACACATTAAAGAGGAAATCTTTATCTATATCATTTGAAGCGGTGCCTTTTAGGATCTGAGTTACCTTACCAGATACAGATTTTCTATTTAGATCCGTTAATTCCCCGTCAAAAAAGACCTCGCTAGTTGTGTTAGAGTTGTGTAAAGCCTGAATCAGCTCGGACTCGATTCTAGAAAGTTTAGACTTGTCTAACTCATTAAAAGCTCTAGTATAAAACTGAAATCCTTTTTCTCTGTCTCCTACTGCTATTACACGAACTCCATCATACTTTTCCTCGCAGTAGATTTTATCCCATCCGGCTACTTCCTTCCGGTCATCAGAAGCTAGCATTACCGACGGATCGGGAATTAATTCTCTCCCTACCGCCTTGTTGATGAGTTTAGCCCCAATTCCAATGTTCATTCTCTTTGTCAGAATCTTCATTAGAATTACTCTAAGAGCCATATCCTCAGCTAGATCTTTTTCATGTATGACGGAATTAATAAGAGCATTAGCTCTAGATCTCAAAGAGTCATTTGCAGCAGGAGCTTTTTTAAGATCCTCCACTAGAGACTTAAAAGTTTCAAACCCTGGAAATTCAGGGACATCTAGATTTTGAGATAACTCTAGCTTATGAAGTTTAGTTGTAATGAATGGATTAAAGCAGACATCTAAGATGTAAAGCATTTCCTCCGATAAATTCTCGGAAATTAATCTCTGTTTTTCTTTCTGGGATCCGTTTCCTTCCATGGATTCAACGGACAATAGGACTCTGAGTTCTTGTTTCATGTAGAATGTTTGTTATCTACATAAATATACGGTCTCGATTATAGAGTGAATGATCCTCCCTCAGCTTCTCCCTCTTTTCCACCTTCTTTTTTAGCTTTTTCTGCTTCTTTTGCTTCGTCTTCTTTATAGACTTTATTCTTATCAAATTCGTCTCTAGACAAAGGAAGGAATCTTCTAATCAAGAAATCCTTGTCGAAGTAAGGTTTTTCTTCCTCTCCAACTTTCATCTTGATTTCTCCTAGTGAAGTAACAAAGTCGGTTGCTTTAGTTAGGTGAGCCAAATCTAAAAGCTTTGAGAATTGATTTTCGCTATAGTAATCTAAACCGAGATTCGCCTTGAAGCTTCTGTCTTTAGAAAGCTCGGGAAAGTCTAAACACATCTGAATATAAAGGGGTTTAACTACTATCTCCTGGAAAATAGATCTAAGTCTAGTTAAGAATTTTTCAAACCTAATTTCATCTCTTTCAAGCTGATCGATTGAGATTTGATAGTTAGCAGGAGTTGCTCCTCTACCTGCAAATCTCGCATATGGGATTTTAGAATCTAGTTTTAGCTTGTTATAGAAATAAATTACATTTTCCATTACGTTAAAGTCCGGACCATTTGCGTTTAGAACATCAATTTGTGGGGACTGTCCATCTTTCTCAGGAAACAGATAATTCTTATAAAACTGTATCTTGGGTGTTCCGTTAACCAGAAGCTCACCCGATGTGTCGTTAATACTAACCTCTTCCTTATAAGAAGACATTAACTGACCCAGAGTTTGCATTGCTTTCTGTTGAGATTGGGTTCCAACCGGAATGACAAATTTCAATCTATAAGAAGCATTCATTACGTTCCAGATAACTCTGGTGTTCTCCATTACTCTTAAAATGTTGTAAGATCTGATAAGTCGTTCAACGTAGCTAACTCTAGAAATAGAATTTCCCTTAGCGTAAGAAATGTAGATGATCTGTTCAGACTTTAATTTTCTAGAAAGTTGAGAGTCTTTAGGATATTGAATCCAAATCTGTTCAAAGGATCCGTCGGGAGCTTTCTCCGTATGGGGTTGGAGTGAAGTTGGATCGAGTTCTTTAAACCCAACTATCTTTTTACCGTCTGTGGAATAAACAATTTCAAAAGCAAGAAATCCATCGATCAAGAACTGCTTAAAAAGCTGCCAAGCTAAGTTGTTCTGTTGGAATGCATAGAGCATGTAAATAGTTTTAAAGTTCTCGTGAACTTTATCTATGATTTTATCCTTCAGATCTATGTTATTTAGAAGTGGCTGGCAGAAGAAGTTTTTATCGTCATAGTTAACTGCCTCGTCTGAGATGGTTTCTAGAATGAAATCGATCTCTCCGTTCAGTGCAAACTTTCTTAAAAAGTCCCTTTTACCTAAATAGTCCTTATCGAAATAAGCAATATATTTTCTTATTCTTGTATCCTGGTATCCAAGAGTCCAATAAAAAGCACTATCGTTGGTGAACCCATTTCCCTCTTCTGAGAACATCTGAGATTCAGTTTGCCCAATAGTCTGAGAATTACGAATGACCATGTCTTCGTATTGCATTCCAAATTTACCAATTCTACTCAGATTTTTGTAGAGCTGGGTAATGAATCTATTCTGTGGGTTTGAATCTAAAAATCCTGCCATTTATCTTTTTTATGCTGGTGGGGCTTCTGCTGCTGCCGGTGCTGCTGCCGGTGCTGCTGCCGGTGCTGCTGGGGTAGCTCCTGCTGCCGGTGCTGCTCCCTCTTTTTTCTTCTCCTCTGCTTTCTTTCTAGCTTCTGCGTTTGCTCTGATATCGTCGCTAGTAAGACCCAAATAATTTTCAACTAGGTATGGAACTGAGAAGAATCCTCCACCCGTGTCGTCGGTTAGAGTCATCAATTTATCAACAGATTCCTTTTTCTTTAGGATAATCTCCATTTCCTGATTTCTCTTAAATGGGTTATCCGAGACGTAATCAAGACCAAGTTGACTTTTAAACATGTAATCTTTCTCCAGTTCCGGGAAATCTTTACACATTTGAATCCACAGAGGCTTAATTAAAATGTCCTGAAAAGCAGTTCTAAGTCTATTGATAAACTTAGCAAATCTAATTTCCTGTTTGTCTAAACCCTCCGCTGCATTTGCATACTTTCCCATCGATCCCCCATCTGGACCATTAAATCTAGAATTAGGAACTTTAGATTCGTTAATCAGTTTGTCAAAAAAGTATGCTAAGGGTGCAGGGTCATTAAGGTTCGGCCCTACATTATTTAGAGGTTCAATAGTGGGGGTTCCGTTCACACCGGAAGGCATTAAGTAGTTTTTAAAGAACTGAATCTTCGGTGCTCCATTTACAAATAATTCTCCACTTTGATCGTTTAGGGAGATATCTTCTTTATAGATACTCATCAACTCTCCTAACGTCTGCATTCCTTTTTGTTGAGATCTAGTTCCGATTGGAACTGTCATCTTCATTCTGAAAGAAGCATTCATTACAGACCAAATAACCCTTGTGTATTCTATAATTCTAAGGATGTTATAAGGTCTAATAAGTCTTTCGGTGTAGCTGACTCTCGAAACTGTATTCCCCTTTGCATAAGAAATGTAGATAATCTGGGAGTCATATAGCATTCTTTTTCTCCTTGGATCTTTGAAATATTGCCACCAAACGTTCAGATAGCTTCCGTCATTTTGTTTTTCGACAGAAGGCATCAAAGTCATAGCATCGATCTCTTTGAATCCGATGATGTTTTTTCCTTTGTCGTCGTAGATAATTTCAAATGCAACATATCCGTCTACCAGGAATTGTCTGAAATACTGCCAAGCACTAATGTCGTCAGTGAATCCAAACATGTCATACAATTTCTTGTAATTTTCGTTGATCTTATCGATGACTTTTTCCTTCAGTCCAGTTAGATTTAAGAAAGCAGGATATGCAAAAAAGTTATGAGAATCGTATGTGATTGACTCGTCATTAACTACATCCAGGATGAATTCAATCTCAGGGTTTAGTGAAAATTTTCTAAGATAATCCCTTTTACCTTTGTAGTCCTTGTCAAAATAAGAAACATACTGTCTCGACGTGGTATCTTGTCTAGCCAGAGCATAGAGCATCGTCTCGTCCTCAATCATTCCTTTTTTGAGGAATGCTGCTTCGGTTTGACCGATGGCTTGAGAATTTTTAACCACCATGTCTCCATAGTTTAACCCAAAGTTACTTAGATTCTTTACTGAATCTCTAATTCTTTGGAAGATAGGACTACCTTGTGGATTTTCTAAAAAACCTGCCATTTAATGCTTTTTGTCTTTAAGTTATAGATCTTTTTATTGAATTAATTTCGACCTATAGTTAGTATATATCTCGTTAATAGATAACCCCTGGATCGAAGAATATTTTAGAAAGGGTAATTTTGACCAATCAGAATAGGATACCCACTTAATGTCTTTCATAAATCTATATTTAAATCCGGTAAAAGATGTATTATATCCAGTTCCTTTAAATAATGGAGGGATACTTCTAGATTCTACCCTAATAACACTGGGAGATCCTCCCTTCTCAACTTTTTTAGTCCCCTCTTCTACTAGAGGTTTAAATTGATCATAGAACTTCTGGATTATCTCTAATCTTTGCTCCGGAGGGGTCACAGTTAAATCAATTGACTTGATAACTATGTTTTCCCCTACCTTCTCTGAGGATAGGTAAAGGATAAGGGGGTTCCTATCTATAAACTGGACCTTTTCGCTAAGCTCGGTGTTCGTGTCATAGGTAAAGAAATAAATATTTCCGGGGATCAAAGTTCCGTCAAATTTATACTCCGCACCTGGACCATTAACTCCATACTTCTCCAAAAAATATAAATCGGTATTTGTTGAAAGAGCAGAAACTGAGGGAGCAGATTTTCTGTATTCTATAACTTGTTCTCTGAAATCCATTTATTTATGGGCTTTTAAATAGGAAATTCTCGTCTATAACTCCAAAATTATAGTCTCTTTTTAAAGCCCATTCCTTTGCCGCCTTAAATTTAGCCTGGTTGGTAATCCAAATTTGCATCTTTTGATTATATGCTTTTAATTTCGCAAGGGTTTCCGGCGGGGTTATCACAGGTTTTTTATATTGAGATTCGGGTTTAATCTCTACGATCCATTCGGCTTCAGTACCATCATCTTTTAGAACCCTCATGTAAAAATCCACATTATAGGTGTGTTCTTTTTTATCAAGGGGATTATAATAGGGAATTTGGAGAGGCTCTGAAGACCACTTTAGAATCTTCTCGTTGGTGTCACAATATTTACAAAATCTAAATTCCCAGGAGGATCTAAAGATAATGTTGTGTGGATCTCCAATATATTTGTCAGGATAAAGAGGTTCGTAAAGGCCTGACTTGTATAATCCATTTGGCTTTACTTTCTTAATCGACATAATTTAAACGTTGTATGAATTTTCTTCTCCTGTGATATGAGAAAAAGGAATGGTTTTAGGAGCTTTTGGGGGATGTATTTTCTTCCATCCTTTTGCAAATCCATTCTTAGCAATCTGTGTATAGTATGCAAATGGATTATTTGATTTAGCAGGATCAAATCTGTTCCAGTATTTGCAGAGATCCTCCATAGCAAAAGCCATACAGTCCTCCTTGTCTTCTGGGTCTTTATAAGCCATCTTTTTAGAGATACCATTGATCATAAGATAAAACATTCTTATGGTTTCGGGAGTCAAAGCTCCCTTTTCTTTGGACTCTAAAATCGCCTTCATCAATTCTGAGTTTTTAACGTAGTCTGCCATCTTTAATATTTTAGTGTAAAAAATAAATCCGCACTTAATGTATTATATCATTTAGTGCGGATTTGGTTTCGGGAAGTTTCCCTATTAGTCCATGTCGAACCAGCTCTTTTCTCCAGGCTCTGGAGCTTTTACTGCTGGTCTATAAGCTCTATCCGTTGTTCCGGTTAGAATTTTATTGATACTTCTATCGATCGCATCATAGTCAACTTGTTGAGATCCAGAAGGTTCTTTAACTACTTTTCTCATTAATTGATTATTAGCTCCAAGAAGTCTTGTTTTAATTAGCGTTCTAAGATTACCGTAAATCTGACCGTCCGTTAGGTTTGGTTTATCTACACTCTTGTGCCAGTCTTGAAGAACATCTTTTAGAGTTGTAGCAATTACTTCATCAAACTGCTCGTCGCTCAAATTGGACCATCTTCTTCTGAACTCGCCATAAGCTACAGAATTGATTAACTCGACAAGCATTTTAGCGAGTTTGTGGGTTACTGTTCTAACAGGTCTGCGGGGATTGCCTAGAACTTTAATATAAACTGTTTCCCCTTCTGCAAGAGATTTCTTAACCTCATCTGCAAGTTCTTTCTGGTCAATAAACTTTTTAGCCTCGAGAATAACCCCTTCAAAGTAGTTATCCGGCTGAACATCAATGAAGATATTTTCTCCTAAGTATAGAGGTTTAGATTCTACTAAGAAATTTTCAAAATTTGATAAGTTTTTCATCATTTAGTTCAGAATTATTTCTTAATTGCTTTTTTAGCTTGTTTTCTAGCTTCATCTCCAATTTTATTTAGGAACTTCACATAGTCAACTGACTTAGTTTTTGTCAATGGATAATCTCCAATAAGATCGGATTTAATTCCAGAATCTTTTACAGTGATTGAAGATTTTATTCCATCAATGTCTCTAGAAAGGGTTTCTCCACTCTCTTTATATCCATATGCCTTGGTAGCCATGTCGATGAAGTTCTTTTTGAATAAAGGATTAACAGCTGCTTTTCCTGCAGGTCCTTTTCCAAAAGCTTCGAATAATTCAGATTCGTTAATTTCTGAGTAAGATTTTAAATTTTTCATAGTTATCTATATATCAATTTTATTCTTTGTCTTCTCCCTCTTCGTCTTCACGAGAAATGAGTGTATCTTCAGATTTTTTCGGTTTCCCGTCTGGAGCTACACTCATTTTTCCTTCAGAACTTTCAATATCAGGTTGGGATTTTTTTCCTTCTGCTTCCTCATTTTCGGGAGCAAAAGCCCAAACTTTGCTAAGAGCTGACTTTAATTTTTTTTTAATTCTGGACTAGGTCTGTCAAATCCTTCATTTACGAAAATCGATTGAAGCATTTTTTGTACCTCTTCAGAATCTTTATTCTCCATGATGAAGTTCTTAATTCCATCTAGAGTTAATTCGGTTGGAGATGAATTTTCTCCTTCTCCAATATTGTAACCCATTTCAGCGTTAAGCTCATAATCAACTTCTCCGTCTGCACCTTTTGAAGGTGTTTCTGCTAAGTCTGCAGTATCCAAATTGTCAATATCTGCATTATTAGAAGCTTTAGCATCCAAATATTCAACTTCATATCCTGCGTCTCCTTCTACTTTCCCTGGGGAAGTAGCGAAGTTTGGATCTGTTGTGTCTTTAGAAGGAACCTTAGAACCTTTTTCTGGAGCTGTTACTAGCTCTGCAGTATCAAGATTGTCGATCTCTGGACTGCTAGCTTTAGGAAGGTCGATCTTAATTGCATATCCTGAGTCTCCGACTTGTGCGCCTGGTGCAGTAGCAAGAGCTGGATCTAATTTAGAAAGATCCGACTCGTCCATTTTAGATTTTCCCGATCCCGGAGCAACCGCCATGTTGGAATTTCCAGTGATCTCAGGCTTCTTAGAAGCTTTAGGATCTGGATATTCAACTTTATAATCTGCATCTCCCTCTTCTTTACCGGGGGTAGAAGCTAAATTCATAGCCTTTAGTCCAGACTTTTCCCATTCTGTAGCCATGTTAGTTCCTTTAGGTTTTCCTTGAGGAGCAGTAGCTAGTGAAGGTTGGTTAGATTCTTCTAGATTATACCCGTTTTCGTCGTTTACTTCGTAGTCGGTAGGCTTATTTTTGCTTTCTGGTGCTTCTTCTAGATTTGCATCTTTAAGATTTTCAACGTCTTTCTTTCCGTCTTGGTCTTGAGTCTTAGCAGATGGAGCTGCAGAAGTGCTAGCTTTTAACACTTGAGCTGGAGTTTTACCGTGAACTAATTTACCAGTAGATGGGGCTTTTGCTAAAGGAGTGCTAGACTCTTTTACACCTTCGCCTTCTTCTGCGTTCTCGTCTGAAGATTTTTGGAATGCATCTTCAAGATCAACGATATCTTCTACTCCAAAATCACCGGTCTTTCCACTATCCAAAAGAACAGTGTAAGAACCTGATGTAGTATCTACTGAAATAATCTTTCCAGTATTTCCGTTTTCTTTAACTTTAACGTAATCCCCAACTGTGAATTTAGAATCTTCCATTAGATCTTCAATCACGGTAGGATTATTTTCAATAGAATCTAATTCTGCATTGATAGTAGACCATTTAGACTTAAGAGTCTGAAGTTCTTTTTCAAGAATAGAATAAGCTTGTGAAAGCTGGTTAGATCCTTTGAATAGAGGATTTGAAGCCACTAGGGTTTCGATCTTCTTCATTTCACCTTCTACGATAGCAATGTTATCTATAACTTTCTTTCTATCGTTAATCATGATGGACTTAATCTTTCTCTCGCCATCCAAGAATTCAGTTAAACCTTCTGAAACGTCGTATTTCAAGAAGTCTTTAACGATGTTAGCTGCTTGAGATCCGTTAACTGCAAATAGAGAATTTTCTCTCATTGCTTCGTTAACCTTCTGAAGATACATCTTTCCGTCCCACTTAATCAAACTAACAGAAGCACCTTCGTAAACCTTAGAAACGATAGACTTAGCAAAGTCTAGATCTACAATTTTATCAAAGTTTTCGTAAAGTCTAATTGTATCAGAGATGAGTTTATTTTCGTTGGTTGCAAGTCCTCTTGAAACCTTCAAAGTGATAAGCTTTGCAAGCTGGTTGTAATCACCAAATTTAGCAAGATCATCATTTAGGTAGATTCTAGTTTCTTCGTTTTCTTCAACAATAGAAATTCTAGTGTCTCCAGCATAAATGGAAATTCCATTCTCGTTAACTTTAACACCTTCTGTGTAGAAAGTCTCAAGGAGACCCAAGAATTCTTTGTCCATATTAGCAACATCTCTATTAGAAAGTTTTCTAACTCCTTCAGAGCTACCTTCAAATAAAGTTTTACCGATTGCAAAAATAGTTTTATTGTTTTCAACTAGTACAGGAGAATAAATTTTTCTGATTTCAGAATTTCCGTTGATAGTAGGAATATTCATTTTAGAATCATTTGTCTCAAGAAGAGTTAAATTATTAATAAGGTTCTTAACAACTGGGTTGAAAGACCAAACTCTAAGTTCTTTTGAAAGGGCAGGAATAGATTTGGATTCAGAAACTAACCATTTAGAGATTGATTCTTTAACAGGAGTATAGAAGTCAGAGCTTCCTGTGTTCTCGATTTGATACAAAGCTTTAGAAACTTCGATTTCTGGTCTAAGAGTATTGCAAGACTCAGCAACTCTATTTACTGCAGCTTTAACGCTGCTGTCCCACGAGAAGTTAGAGAAGTCAGAGATGAAATTCTCAGCAACCCAATACTCAGGAACGTTTTTGTTCTTTAGAATATTAACGTAGTTCTCGCAAAGAATTTTAAAATTACCATGCTCGTAGATACCTCTCTTAGAAAGTTCTAGGATAGATTCTAGAATCCCTAAGTTTTCAACTTTGTTGGAATCAACAAATGAAGCAGCAGACTTGTCGAACTTCGCCATTCCCTCAAGAGCTTCGTTTAATTTATTTTGAATCTCGCTAGATGGCTTTTGCTCTTCTTCTGCCCCGTCTACATAAGAACCAGAGTTCTTAGAAGGATTGAAGGAATTAAGTCCTCCCCAAGATTCAGCAAGCATTTTAGCTCTAGATTTAGATCTCTCTAGCTCTTCATTTCTTAGAGCTTCGATTGGAGAGATTGTGTTCTCTTCTCTAGATTCTATGGCTTCCACAACCTGAGATTCAGTAATAGAAGTGTTTCCCTTCTTCAGTTCAGTGATGTAGGTTTCACACAAATCTTTAACTTCTCTGGATTGAGTAGTTTCTTTTAGATTTTGTAGTTTGTTTATTAAATCCATTTTCCTGTTATTTTTTTACAGATTATATATCTTTCCTCAGTTGAGGAAATTTTTCTCTTATATATTCAATCTTTTTCTAAAAATTGTTATTTTTTTATCTTGCTACCATTATTTCTAACTTAACGTTCATGGCATCGTGAGGGTTTGTGATTGTTATTCCACCACCAGGGAAAGCAATGTCCTGGTCCGAAAGGTTCCATCCAATAAGTTCAGAGTTGATGGATCCAGCAGGATTACCGGATAAAATCATCAATTCACCAAGAGGATACGTGTTTCCTTCATATGTCCAGGTTAAATACTTCTGGTTCTGAGGAGTTCCGTTCGTTGGTCTTGGATATCCAGGGACAAAAGGGAGTTCCGAATTATAAAGAATCGGATTTACTGGTGCGGGATAAATAACCTTAATTGCAATCCATCTAACAAATCCTTCATTATCTACCAGATCGGTCTGACTTAGCATTACCGAGGTACTTGCCTTTAAACTTATTTTAATTCTAGAGTAAGCACTAACTCCCAAAAGAATATCAGAAAGATTAAAGAATGTAGTTTTTACTCCTCCTTCTTCCAGCACAAATTTATCTTTGAAGAAGATAAATCCAGGAACTGTTCCAGGAGGACATATAATAGGTCTAGTTGCCATTAGTTAGCGGTTAATATTGTTAATCTCACCGTAAAGTCTGTAGGATTAGTAAAGACAAATCCAGGAGTAATTCCATCGTAATCGGGTTCTAGAGTAGGATCTACCTGCCATCCCTTCCAATTGGAACTGGTTTTAACTGCTCCGGTTAAAACCATAAATTGACCCATCGCATATCTAGGGGAGTTTTTATAGTTCCAATAGATAATATTATATGGATCTTCTACTAAATGAGGTAGATATTCGGCCTGAGCCATTAAAAGGCTAACTTCTCCAAACGTCTCGTCAAAGTTTCCGATGTCAAAGTTGATAGAGGAAAGAGGGGCAAGATTAAAAGTTTGCTTTTGATAGTTACTGAAAGACTGAATTGGGTGAAAGAAAGAAACCAAATTTAAAGTCTCTTCTGTGTATTTCTGCCAAGAAACATTGATTGCAGTATTATAAAATCTAACATTATGAGGATCATTAAAATCTGCAAATGTTAAATTTACTCTTCTCAGAGCTGTTTTATTTATCGCTATGATTGCATAGTCGACTTTAAATGCTGCAGAAGCACCAGGAGGAAGAACAGAGGTGCTATTTCCGTCTGCAAGCTCCAATAAGCTTGTATTGTACGCGTTTCCTCCGTCGTAGTTATATCCAGTTGTTCCTAGATACGATGCAAATTCTCCTGTTGCTGACATCTTGTTATAATCTTGTTGGGCTTATGTAAACTTTACTAGCTGAGTCTATCTGTGGAACCCCCCTGTTAGAATTAACGGGTAAAACCTGAGATTCTTCTGTTTGAGTCGAAGGTCCGTTACCATCAATCAAGATATCTCCATAGTATCCACCTACAAAATCAGAAGAAGTATTATTTTCCTCCGGCGCAGATGTTTCGAGATCTTCCACCATTTCATTTAAAACCAGGTCTAATTCGTGATCTTCGTCTCTCTTTTCCTTGATTTCTTCAACTATCGGTTCATCTTCTAATCCATCCTCTAAAGTTACATCCCATTCTTTCGTCTCTTCCAGTTCTTCAGGGGTATAAGAAAACTTTTCCTCTTTGGTTTCAACTGGGGTTTCCTCTATTTTAGACTCTTCTTTAGTCGTGAATTCTGACTGTGGTTTAATATAATCAACTAGAGATTTAATAAATCCAAGAGCTACTAATGGAAGAATTGCTCCAGAAACTGCAGAAAGAACTCTTTTTTGATAAACTACATCTTCTTCGATGAGACCAAACAGCTCAGACCATCCCTGGAAGTTTTCCATGTGGACGAATGCATAATACATGTTTCCTTGCATCTGCATAAGAGTAATAGTCCCGAATAGCATCCAAACAAGAGTTTTGTTCATCTTATCTAGAATAATCAAAGAAGCTAGAGAAGCTGCTGCTCCCAGCTCAAATCCAATTGCAAGGGAAACTGCTAACCAATAGGGGTTAGACAGCTTGAAGAATTCTATTACGTGAATCGTAGAAATGATACTAACAAGCAAATACAAGGACACAAAAGTTCCAATAATGAACCTATGTACAAGTTTGTCTTTCATTAGTTTTTTGTTTGTAATTTCTTAATTTCGAGGTCAATCTCAGATTGTCTATTTACATCTAAGATTTTTCTATCTACCGACTGGATCATTCTTTTTTCTGCCTTTAGACCTTCTATTTCAATGTCCTTTCTATTTGGAAGTGCATCGATGATGGTTTTTTGAGCCTGGAATTCTTTCTTAACTTTGTGCAGTTCGGAACTGGTTCCACAAGATTTAAGATAGGTAAGGAACAAAAGGATAATTATGATCTTTGTCCCGTGTTTCGATAAAAAATTGTCTATTTTATTCATGACTTGATTTTTAATTATATTCTGTATATATCCTCCGGAAAAATAAATCCCTAAGAAACAGAAAAGAGCACGAGATGTGCTCTTTTCCGAAAGATTTAATTTTTACTATTTATTAGGCTGTTTCAATTCCTTGTTGAGCAGCTACTAGATCTTTTTCTAGAGATTGGATAGCTTCTGCATCTTTTTTAACTTCTTCCAAAGCAATCGAAATTGGCTTAAATAAAGAAATAAAGTTTTGTGCTTCCTTTAGACCTTTTCCTCTAACCTTAGAAAGAAAATAGTGAACTGCTTCTAATGGAAGTGATTCAATAAAGATCGTATTGTCTTTCACCCCTTCTTTCTTAAGACCAGTAAGAATTTTGTGGACTTCGATTACTCCCAAAGACTCAGTCTGAGACCATTCGGCATTCTTTTCTACAAAATCGATTAGGGTAACCAAAAGATCTGCATTCATTTTTACTGCATAAACTTTCTTAGAATTTTTCTCTTTTAGATCTTTGATCTGATCTTCGAGAGATTTAATTTTCTTGTGATCTAGCGTGTCGATGAAAGAATCTGCATAATCTACAGAAGCTCCAGAAAATGTAGTTGGGATTTCGCTAGAAGCAAGAGGAGTAGGAGTTGATTTCTTGTTGCTCATTTTATATTTTTATTATTCTATTTATATTTAACTAAAAAGTTTCATTTATACATCAAAGATATCAGAATCTTCTCTGTTGTGCTGAAGATAAACTCTTAAGGGTTCTCTCAAATCTTTAATCGGGTGAATTTTAGCTGGACCTTCTGGTCCAATGTGACACAAAAAACCTCCGTGAGATTCTATTCCGATTTCTTCCTCGAGCATCAGTCTATATAAACTAACCTGGATAGAATATTCATTTAAATGATTCTCCCAAAGGTGAGAGAATGGATGGAGTAATTTTTTATATCTTCCCTTCGGATGTTCGTCAGATCTAAACTCTTTGTTAGTCTTCCAGTCTCCTATCAGAAAAAGAACCATTTTCTGTTTTTCGTCCCACATTAGGAAAGGCTGATCTATAGTTCCAGCGAGCTTCCATTTTCTGCAGAATATTTTAAGCTCTGAAGATAAGGGAACTAGATTCTTAAATCTTTTTTCATAGAGATCCATAAATTTTCCAATTCTCTCTACAAAAGCGGGTTCGTCATCTTCGGTTAGTTCTCTGACATTACCTGACCAAAAATCCTCTATCCATTTATGAACTCTTGTTCCAAGATCATTAGCAACATCTGCCTTTCCCTGCCATTCATCTAAAACTACAGAAACATCAACTCCTCTTTCTGCTGCTTTCTTTTTAGACCAGTATTCCTTATCGAATGGAGTTTTAAATCTCTTAATGTAGGAAGTTACCGAATCATACTTTATGTCCCTATAGTGGTAAGTGTGAGCTTCTTCTTCAAAGATAAAGTTTGGATCTTTAAAGACAGAAAGCTTTTTAATTAGATCTTTTCTAATCGGCTTTAAGTCCATAATTATTTACCGATGGAAGGGAATAAAGAAGAGATCCAGTCCCAGTGATTATAAGCTAAAACTAGTAGAGTAATTTCTAATATCAGTCTAGCCATCCATAAAATAGAGAGTTGTCTAAATACGAAAGAGTAAACGACCAAGAATGATTCCTCATCAGTACCCTCAACGGGATTCATAAGAGGGGCAATTAATTCTTGGAGGCTTAGCTTAGTTAAGTATTCGTTAATCGGCTTAATTTGATCAAACACAAATGCTGGTCTAGCATATTTTGGGAAGTCCGGAGATTTAGTGACTTCAGGGGGAAGATTAAAGACGGTATAGATCCTTCCAAACCAATCTCTTCTAAGTCTTAATTTGCTCCATTCAGGAGAATCTAAAGACTCTTTTTTAATCACCTTCAGATATTCCCTATATAGTCTTATTTCTTTTAATACTTTAAAAATTCTGAACATAAAAATAGTTTATAAGTTATAGACGGAATTACTTGTTTTCCTCCATCTTTAGACGAATTTTATTTCTAGCTCGTCTGATTCTAGTGGCAATAGATCTTTTTTTGATGCCATATTTTTCCGCTATGTCTTTATATTTCATCCCATTAATTTCTCTATCTATCATAATGTCCCGGTAGAGAGAAGGGAGGGACCTAATTTCTTCAATTGCTGTTTCGTACATATCATCTATAGACTCTCCTTCGCTAGCAAAGCTCCAGAGGGGATCTTCGTCTATATTATATGAAGGATTCTTCTCCTCGTTCTTAGAGGAAGAATAGTCTAGGTCTTCTATAGAAAGATGGACATATTTCTTTCTAGTCTTTAGAAGAAGAAGAGATTCATTTCTAGCAATATTATAACACCACGTAGAAAAATTTCCTCTAGAACTATCATATTGATCTATCTTTTGCCAGACTTTGGCCATTGCATTCAAGAATGCATCCTCTGCTAACTCCGGGTCTTTTAGAATCCCATAGCAATGATTTAATACCCCGGGTTTAACTCTTTCATAAAGTGATTTAAAACTTCTTTCATCCCTAGTCTCAATAAAATTGTTTGCAAGTACTTGGATGTTCTTTTCTTTCTTAATTTCTTTTTGCATTTCTCTTTATAATTTTCTTAGTTTATAATTTTATAGTTCTCCAATTCTGACCACCTCGATTCCAGCTTGAAACAGGAAACTAAGAGATTCTGTTTTTCTGTAAAGGTCCTTAAATACAACTCTCTTGATTCCCGACTGAATGATAAGTTTAGAGCATTCAAAACAAGGGGAAGCTGTAATATAAACTGTGGATCCATCCGAGCTATTTGTGCTCTTTGCGAGTTTAGTGATTGCATTTGCTTCTGCATGAAGAACATACGGTAGAGTTGTATTGCTATCATCTTCACACTGATTTGGAAACCCAGACGGACTCCCATTATACCCATCGGAAATGATGGACTTGTTTTTTACCATTAAGCATCCGACCTGCATTCTTTTGCAGTGTGAATTGGTTCCCCAAATTTCTGCCATCTTGAGATAGACTAAGTCTGTCTTAAGAGTCTTCACATCTAGATCTAGGTCTTCTATAGAATTTCCATATTTAAAAGTCCATCCTCCCGGGGAAGCCTTCCAGAAGGGGAGAGCTAATTTATCGGTGTCCCCAAAAGTCAGATGGAGAAATGTTTTTCTTTGGTTGTCTGTCATTTAGTAGTTCTTTAGATCTCTTACCATCTAATATACGGACCTAAATTCTATAAGCTGAAAAAATCTTGAAATTTATTCTAGCATGCTAGACTTTGGTCTAAACGGTTTATTGTCTTTAATAGTTAAAGGACCATTTAGGGTAGAATTAATAGCAGAAAGTAAAGACTTAATGTCTTGAATATCCTGTGGGGAAATTCCTTCCGGAGACTGCGTTGGTGTCGAAGGAGATGTAGATTTAGCTGAAGGAGACGGAGTAGAAGACGGAGTAGAGGGAGAGGAATCTGCTGTAGAGGTCTTAGTAGATTCAGACTCCGTGGTAGAAGAATCCTTAGCATTTTTTTCAGAAGAAGGAGTAGAAGGAGTCCCTTTAGATACCTCAGATTTTAGAGCTTGTTCTTCTTTTTTCATTTCTGACTTTGCTTCTTTTCTCTCTTTTTCTTTTTTGACTAGGGATTTAACCCCAGCAACAGTTTTTCCGAGGGAGCTTTCTTCGTAAGACTTTTTAAGTCCTTCTTTTATCTTTTGAACTTCTGTTAATTCTGGACTTTTTTTAATCTCTTGAGAAGAAGATTTTTCTGTCTCCAAAGTTGTTTTTGTCTCGCTTTTTTTAGAGTCATCATTTTTAGATTCCCCTTTGGGTTTTGTCTTCTCGAATAGGGAAGAGAAGAATCCCTTCTTCTCAGATTTTTTAACTGATTCGGGACTGCTAGGCTTATTTTCATTTCCTGGGGAAGATCCATCTTTCTTATCCTCAGTTTTCTTAGGAGAAATCTTATCCATTAATTTCTCGAAGAATCCTTTGTTATCGTCCTTTTTTACTTCTGTAGATTTATTATCATCTTCTGATTTTTCTTTCCTCTTAAATGGATTCAGTTTATCTAAAACCGATTCTTTCCCTTCCTTCTTTTCCTCCGAAGAAATTTTCTCCTTAGCCTTCAATTCGTCTCTTCTTGTTTGAATTGTAGAAACCCCTCCAATTGCCTCCTTTACTAAACCTTTCTTTCCTTCCGAAATTCCCCCCTTTAATCCAGAGGATATTATATCCTTAATGGACCCTCCTTTTAGAAAGGACATTCCAGCAGCTTTTAGTGATCCTAGCCCGGCTTGTTTAGCAACCCTACCGGTTGCATCCGATGATGCAGACCTGGATGATTTTTCAGAAGAGGTAGAAGAAGTAGAGGTCGAGCTTGTTGGTTTAGACTCCGATGCGGACTTCTTTGCAGCATCTGCTTCTTTCTTAACAGAATTTTCTAATTTTGTAGATAGAGTCTTTTGAGATTCAGAATTTATCTTATTTGATTCCCTAATCTCTTTAATCAGAACATCCAAGTTCCTGGTAAGGTTTGACAATTCTTGGAGTAACTTTGGGGAGGATTCCATCAATTATTTTTTCTTTATATATCAGCAAATTGCTATTTGGTAAAATTGAAAAGTTCAATCTTACCCGATTCCTCTAGAGCTTCTTTGTTGTCTTTTTCGACTGCTTGATTTAACTTTTCAATCCAAATTTGATATTCATAGAATGGAATGGACTCAACCCAATTTGGATCTAGGTCATGTTCTTTCCACATTCTGAACTTCAGATCAAAGAAGTTCTCCAAAGATATCTGAAATAACGAAAAGAGATTTGAACCCTCCGGGAAAGGTTATGGGTGCGGTGACCTCGGCACCGCAGGTAGGACATTTGATGTTAATATCTAGTTCTGTCCCAATTTTTATAGTTTCACAAAGTTCATAGTAAAGAGAGAATTCTTCTTTAGACCAGTTGTCTGATTCTCTCATTCTTAGAACAATCTCATTAAATCCTAGATTTCTCCATTCACCAAAAATGAAAGGAGCAATTTTAATAAAGCTCTCGTCCACCTCAATACCTCTTTTATCACACTCAAATATAAAATCAGAAACTGCACCCATTACTCCGATAGAAGGAACGGACATTGTAATTTCTTTTCCGATTTTTCTAACAGGAAAAACGAAATTTCTGGTTATAGGAGAATAATACTTCATTACCCTTGGATCAATATCATAGGAAGAAAGAACTCCAGTTCTTAGTTCTATCCCGTTATTGATTGGGCAGGAATTCTTATCTTTACACTTAGACTCGGGAGTAATGATAATTCTGTTTTCTCCCTGGATAAAAGTCAAATCCCTAATTGCCATTACGAGAAAAAATCTGTCCTCGTGTTTTAAATCTTTATATGAAACAACACCTTCGCTAGGAAAATGCATAGTGCTACACTTGCTAAGGATGAAATTTAGTTTCTCGTCAAGATCGATTAGATCGTCTTCGTCAATAGTTGAAAAGTGTCTAATCTCTTTAACTTCGGCAGATCTAATTGCAATCTTTGTTCCCTCGGGATAAAAAAATCCTCTGGAAGGAAGAACTGTTAATGGAAGATTTTTCCAGCCAAAATCCAGCCCAGGAGAAAACTCCGGCTGTGGGATTCTTTTTGGTTCAATTCTTCCCAAGTCAGGAGCTTGCTGAACAGGAGGGGCGACAGGTTCTTCTCTGGGTTCTTCGAAGATAGGAGGGGAATATAAAGGGGTTTGTCTTGCCTTTAAATCTTCCGGGGTTGGATTAATTGGGGTTTGAGGTATAAAAGGATCATCATATACAATTCCCCCTTCCATCTCTTTTCTAGCTAGGATTTCTTCTGGGGAGAGACCTTTTAAAATTCCACTTTCGTTTGGATTCATAATTATTTACTTTATACTTTATATACTCATCCACATAAAAAGACGAATATTCTTTTTTAGAATATTCGTCTTTGGAAAGTTTCGTTAATTTATGCTAAGCGTTAATGTTAGAAATTGCAGCTTTAGATCTTTTTACAGAATCTCTTTTTGCTGATTCTATTGGATTACACCAAATAAGTCTATCTTGATCCTCCGTAGCCTTTAGATCATCATATAAAGGTTTTACAGCCTTTAATAGTGCTTCTGAGAAATTATTCATCTTTTTATTCTGATCAGCATTTCCTTGGTACATGCTTAAGGTTGTATTCCCGAAACGTTCTTTGGCTTTATCCGGGGTTGGAAACTCCATAGAAGTAGGGAAAAAATCTTTCCCCGCTAATTTTAGGGCCCAAGCAATCAAATATCTATTATTAAAAGAGGTGTCGCCAAAAACTTTTTTAATATTATCAAAAGTGAGACTGGTCTGTTGTTCATCTTTTGTATTTTTTCTAAGCTCCTCGATGGCAGCCTGTGCTCTTTTTGGATCCCATTCTTGTACTCCCTCGTTTAGAGCCTGAACAAATGAATCGAAATATGATAAATTTTTCATTTTTAGATGAATTGATCTTGCCAGTAGTCTGCCTTCCAGCTAGTAGCTAATGTGTATAGAGTTTCTCCTGCATCATAGTTTAGATCCATTGGATTCAAATCTGCAGTCAGGAAGCAGTTATTTAGGCTGATTCTTCTAAATACATCTCCCTGTTTATTGAAGATCGAAACCACGATAGATCCAACATAGTCTTTTTTTAGACCCATTGCACCAGTTAGTGGGTTATAAATCAAATCCGCCCATTGTCTCATGATTTTATAAACAATCATGGAATTCTGTTCATTCAAGTTAACCTCGAAATCTATGCTAAATGCAACAGAAGTATCTGAAGGAGCACCTCCTGCATATCTTCTTTCTGCAAACTTATAAAACTGACTAGCAGCTCCTGCAGGTTGAATATCAACCGCAAGACCTGATATCTTCTTCACCTGCTGGGTTAGAATACCTTCTCCTCTGAATCTAGTATTAGCTAAAGTAACACTAGCGGGAGGGGTAATCAAAACCTCAAACTGGTTGAGATAAACTGGTTCGTACAGTTTTACTCCGGCTGCCGAGTTGGTAAAATGTGGTAATCCTGCCATTTATTTTAATTTTTTTATGAGAATTGGTCGTCCCAGTAATCTACTGCCCACTGTAAGCTAATGTCATATAGTTCAGTTCCTCCATAGTCTAGTTCCATCGCACCGATAGGGGCGATAGGGAAGCAGTCTCTGCAGGTAATTCTTCTAAATACATCTCCTTGTTTGTTAAAGACAGAAATAACAATAGTTCCGGTATAATCTCTCTTTAGACCCATCGCACCTGTGAGAGGGTTGTAAATAAGGTCTGTCCATTGTCTCAAAGTCTTGAACACGTACATGGAGTTTGCATCGTTCAAGTTGACGGTAAAGTTAACCGTTAGATCAAAAACTGTGCTATCGGGTTTTGCACCTGCATAGTTTCTAACCGCAAACTTATATTTCTGCTGTGTTGCAGCAGGAGTTTTATCCACGCCCAAACCTGAAATGCTTGTCACCTGTTCAACCAGAATTGGTCCTCCCAGGACTGCTGCCGGGGGCGTAATAAGAACTTCAAACTGGTTGAGATAAACGGGTTCGTATTTGTTTATCCCAAACAGTGAATTCTGATAGTGTGGTAATCCAGCCATTTAGTTCTTTTTCTTTTTTCTTCTATTTATCCTTTTCCTTCTTTCCGTCAAAAATTAATTAGACGAACTGAATGAATCCTCCAGCTGCAATTCCTCCGGTTCTAGTAACAGTAATTCTGTTGATGAACTTCTGAATACCTCTAGCAGGTTCAAGAATAACGTCGATGATACCTATGTTTTGGTCGATTACTGAAGGAGGGTTGTTTGAAGCATCCATGATTACTTGGTAAGCATAGATTCCTCCACCAGATCTAACACCGTCAAGGTAGTTGTCCACCAGAGTCTTGATTTCAAGTCTGATAGAATCCTCGTTAAAGTCGAACAAGTAGTTAGAAAGAATTTGTTCTACGTCGTTCTCTACGCTGATCAGTAGATCTCTTACGTGAACCAAGCTGAATGCGGAATTAACCGTTTGATAAGCAGTTTGGTTACCGAAGATAACAACTCCTAGTCCTCTCTTTTTGATGATTGGGTTGATACCGAAAGGTTCTAACCATCCTCTATCTTCTTGAGTGAAGTCATACTCAACTCCAACTAGGTTTGTTCCTGCGATTGTTCCTCTCTTCTGACCTGCTACGATAGCGTATGGTTCACCGTTTGCAAATTTAGCAACGAAGTTGTTAGAAACAAATGCTGCTGGTGGGACGTTTACGTTTCTGTTGTTTTCTCTTAGAGTGATATAAGGAGCATAGAATGCTGCGAATGATGCTCCAAGAGGTTGAGAAGGTAGAGAGAAAGTATAAGTTGGGTTCAGAGATAAGTTACCTCCGTCTGCAATGTATTGAGTTTGTAGTGCCGGATATGGATCAGCTGCGGTCGGTGCTGCAGTAAATCTAGGATCTACAGAAGCTTGGAACTGAGCCATCGAAGGAGCGTTGATCAGTGCAAGAGCTTGTCCTCTCATCATTGCCAACTTACTCAATTGATATTTAGAGTTAGGAAGAATTACCCCACTGAATGTATCAACGATGTATCTGAACGAAATAACGTCTTTAGTTGCGAGAGTTGCTGCGATGTTTGTGTTGTACATAACATCTAGAATTGCATTTACTCTAGCATCTGTTCCGTCTGGTCTGTGATAATCGCTAAGCTGGAATCCTTCTAGATAAGTGAAGTCAAAAGATGTTGTAAACTGAGGAATAGACTGGAATTTTTGAACTTGAAGTCCGCTGCTTCCTCCTGAATAGAAGTAAATTGGTCTTGCAGTCGTAACTGTCACGATCCCAGAAATTGAAGTTGTAGCTACAGAGGTAACCTTAGTTAGTCTCTGTTGTCTATTTGTATTCTCGATTTGGCATAGATCCTGATCCGTTGAAACTAGAAGATCCCCTACAGAGATTGTATATAGATCACTGTTCATCTTAAAGGATGTAACACTAATTTTCCCTCCAATTCCTCCCGCAACTTCGATGAATTCGTTAATGCTTCCAGTGGAAGAAACTATGTCAAGCTTATAAGTAGCTGGGTATCCTGCTATTTGTCCGGTCGTATTAGAAGCATATGTTGCACCAAAATTAGCAATCGGGGTTAAGGTTGTTGCTGTTCTAGAAACATTAGTGTAAGCAAAAGCATAATAGATCGAATATTGATCTCTATCAACTCCAAGTGCATAAGTTAAATACTGCTCCTGGGTTTGGGAAGCATTTGTGTAAATCAAATCTCCATTTTGAAGTTCTTCATACAAGACATTCTGATAGAAAGAAGTAGTAAGTTGCCCGGTTAGAGCATTTACATATCCTCCGGTTGCAGCAGATGAGGTTGCTCCGGTTCCTCCGGGATTTAAAGAATATGATATTCCGAGAGCATCTGAAGCTGCAAAGATATATGCAGTTCCTCCGATTACATCTCCAGTAGCTCCACTAGGCTTATAATCTGTAGTTGAATAATCTGTTGCATAAGGTGTAACTACAATACCTAGATCTCTATATTTCGTAATATCTAGAGGGTGACTGAAAGCAATTTGAAGTCTTCCACTAACCTCATTAACATTAGCAACCTGAAGCTTAATTAGATCCCCGTTGCTGAACTGGCTGATCACGTTGTCGGTGTATCCTGCAGTAATACCATTTACAGTACCTACAATATAAGGAGCTGAAGTTGAACTTGGGGTTAAAAAGTCCTTCATATTCAGAAGATCTGCAGATGTGAGTCCCGCAAAAGATCCAGAAGCACCAGTGGCAGCAGTTAAAAAGTGAAGTCCTGCAACATATTGAGTTGGATCATAAGCTAGAAATCCCTCATAAGGAACCCCTGCTGTTCCACCTAAATTGGTAGAATCTACACCTGGCTTATATCCAGGTAAACAGTATAGGGTACCAACCGGTCCAGTTTCTCCACTGTTTGCAGTTAGAATTGAATAATTCTTAGAGTAAAGATAATCTTGTAGAAGATTCTGATCATAGCTTAAGAAATTAAGCTTAGCATCTTGAATGTCTCGGTCTCCAGAAAGTTCATCGATCAAGTGGTTACCAACCAAATCAACTTTATATGGGTTTGTGCAAAGATTTTCTAAAGCATCCTCGTCAACCGCACAGAATAGACCCGTTGAAGGGGTATTATTATTGATTAGTGTTTGGATGTACTCGTTGTTTCCGTTTAGATTAACAAAGTCGATAATTAAACATCCAGTTTGAATAGTAACGAGATTAACATCTGCATTGTTCAGGAAGTTAGTAATTTGGCTCTTAATAAATCCATTTGGAGTGAAATATGAACTCCATTGAGGATCTTGAGAAAGAGCTGTATAGTTTGTCCAATCCCCTGCTACTGCAATAACATCAATAAACCAGTCAGAAATATAGTCGTATGGGTTAACATAAGACGGAACATTTCCTGGTCCGTACCAGTCAATTGCAAAAATATCATATCCCTGTAGAGGAGGATTAGCATCTGTAGATTTTCTAACAATGATAGACATTGGAGTGTTTCCAAGGTTTACCAGGTTAAAGATTCTTCCTTGATCTACTATAGATCTAGTTGCTAAGAAGTATTTAGTGTCTGCATACCAGAATCTCTCCTTGTTATAGTAAGAAGCTAGAAGTTTATCTGTTAAAATACCATTCTTTTGCTCGGTATCTACAGAATAACCAAAGTAAGGAACGACGTCTGCAGTTGGACTATCTACATCGTTATTTAATCTTAGCAGATTTAGAGCAAATACCGGACCTGCATTCAAACAGGTGAAGATAGATCTTTGAAAGAAAGATCCTTTTGCTTCTAGATTTTTATCTATATCCCCGAAGATGGCTAAAGCTGTTGTAACGTCTGGAATATAGACGGGAGCGTTGAACGGGCCTTTGTTGGAAAATCCAACTACTAAACGGATAGTCTGAGTAGTTAGAATTACATTTGCCGACGCATCAAACTCCAAGGTGTAAACTCCAGAAGCTTTAAATTGGGATAAATCAAGTTTGACTTTTTGTGCCATTATTTATAATGATATTTTTTGCTTTGTATATATCCATCCGACTTCCCGTAAATGTGGGCTTACAGATTTGATTTATATATCTAAGCTAGAAATGATTTTTAGAGGAGGGAATTAAAAGAATTGTAGAATCCTCCATCCTTCGTTTTCATTTTGCCGTTATCCTGGCCAGTATTTTCTCCTTCTACCTTTTTCTCGATCATTCTTCTGTAAGTTGGGTCAATTTCATCATAGAGATCCTCTATTAGATCGTTAAAATCGGTCGAATCAAATAGGGCAGCTAAGTTCACTAGGGTCATAGCAACATCGTCATGGCCAGACTGAGAAGAATATGTTCCCCTTCCATTCATACCAAAAGAGAATAATTCGGAAATTGTCCATTTTTTCTCGTTTACCAGAGCTCTATTCTTTCTGATGATCTGCCTTAGGTTCTCACAATACTTTAGTTTATTGTTTCCGCTATATTTGATTCCGGGCTTTTTAATCCTTGCAGTTTCGCTGTGTTTAGTGTAGACAAAGACTTCTTCACTAATAGACTCATTGTTCAGAAGCTTGTCCATCAGGAGTTCCCCTTTATAATTTAATTCTAAAAGAACTTTAACTCTTTCAGATCCGAAAATATCCACGATTAAAGATTCTACAACTTTTTTAAAGTCTTCAACCTCAATGGAATTGTCTCTAAAAACACCCACCTGGAGAAGTCCAAAGAAATCTGACTCATCTTCAAAGTCATCTAGTTCTTCGATTGCTTTTTTAGGTAAGGGAACAACTTTGAAAACATTTAGAACTGTAAAGTCCCCTCCTCCCCCACCGGCTAAGTCTATCGATAGGACATATTTCTTTCCGGTTTGATCTGTTAGATTTGGATCAAATTTAGGATGCCAAATAAAATTTCTATAGTTAAGACCAAGATCGTCGAAAGCATCAACATCCTTCCAAACATACTCGGTTTCGTTGCTTTTTAGCTTCTGAAGTTCTTTCGATCCTAGAAGAAGTGTGGAAGAACTCAAGAACTGATTTCCATATTCCTGATTGAACAGTTCCTCACTACCCAAGTTAGCAATCTCGTCTTTTTTCCAATTTTCATCCCTTCCCGGAACCTGCCACCAGTCAACTCTAATTGGGTTGAAAGTGTTTTCTCCAGTCATTGCTCCTTGATAGATCTCCCAGAATTTATTCTGTCCATTTGGTGTTGAAGTAATGATAATTCTTGATACCTTAGAAGAAGAAACCGTTGGGTATGTTGATCTAAAGAATGATTCGATGAAGTTTGGATGAATATGTGCAAACTCGTCCATGTATAGAAAGTGGATAGTAAAACCAATCGCAGATGTCTTAGTCGTGGTTTTAGCAATTGCTCTACATCCATTGTCAAATTTAAGAGACATGACGTTGTTTACTACAATACCGGGTTTCAAAAACCAAGGAAGACCCCTAATGATCTCCTTGATCTTACCCATTAATTCTTCTGCAGTTGCCCCGACGTTTGCCAGGATCATTGCATTTTTATCGTGATTGAAAAGGAGGTACCAAACTAGCATAACTCCAGACATGATGGATTTACCAACCTGTCTAGGGGCTAAAAACACATTGAATCTATTTGCCTGATATTCTTTTAGGACCGAGGTTTGATAATCTCTAAGTCTAATATAGTCCAGACCATGATCCATCATTACCTGACAGTACTTAGCAAAGTAAGTTACATCTCTAGCACACTTTTGAATTTCTAAAATTTCATCCGTGGTGTATTCCCAGAGAATATTGGCTCTCTTTAACTCAGGATCCCCATCGTGGAAAGGGTTGTCGACTTGTTTATAATCCAGACCTTCTTCTTCGACCTTCCAAAGAAGTTCTTCGACTCGCTTCGTCGACCAATAATTACTTTCGGACTCTAACTCTTCTGCTGCCATAAGAAATGGGATTAATTAAAAAGATCATCATCAACCTCGAGAGTGTTCTCGTCGTTGATCTCGATGTCATTTCTGGTGATTGCTAGCTCCTCTTTCCTCCTAGCATTTACTATAGAGTTCTCGTTGCTCTCGTCTATCTGAATGTCTTCTATCTCAGTTCCAAGAATATCCCTAAGTCCTTCCATCAGTCCCTTTGTTCCTCTAACCTTTAGTCCTTCGCTCTGTCCTAGACTAGGGGTGGACCCTAATGTTGATGTTTTATTTGCAGGATCATATTCCATTTGAACCCCTCCTGCATATGCTTTTCTTTCCCCCTCTCCTCTTAGTCTAACATAACTTTCTTCCATCTTGGTGAGATAGTTCTGATAGTCTTTAGGCATCTGCATAATTTGAGATTGGAGCTGAGCAAGAACCTCGAACATTCTTGGGTTTGCATTCCCGAGATCTATCTCTTCGAGAAGCTTTGTAATAGCGTGCTGGGCCGTCTTTAGCTGGAGCATCATAGAAGAGACATTCATCGCATCTATTTTCTGCTTATACGCGATGTAATCGGACTTCTCAATGTAGTTTTCTTTCAAATAGAAGTCCACGATAGACTCCATCAGTTTTCTAGCATCGTTTCCGACATCGGATTTTGCAGTTGCAAAGTCCATCATGTCAGTGGTTTTTAATCTGGGAAGATCGGAAGGCTGAAGGGTATCCGAATCTAAACCTTCGTCCATCAGAATTTGATCCAAGGTGGACTTGATGTTCTCCTGGACAATCTTCTCTGGTTTTGGTTTTCTTCTTGGCATATAATTGTTGTTTAGAAGTTACTTTCTGTTAGCAAATTTAGGCAGTTTAAGAAGAGGCTGAGCGTTGTCGATGATGTGAGCAAGCTGAGCATCTCTAACAATATTCTGATTTAGAATGATAGACTGCTTATCTATATCTATCATCTTCTTGAATAATCTAATATTAGTGATGTATAGAGGGGATGTTATAACCTTATATGAGTTATTGTCTGTTCCATAATAAGGACTGTTTAAGTCCGTGTTTAGATCGGGCTCGGCTGCAAATTCATAGGTTGTAGAAAGGGATCTAACATACTCGTGGACATTTCTAAGATCACTAGATTGTTCCTGAGGATTTGTTGGATCATAGGACATCTCCCACATATTAATAGCAACCTGTTTATACTTGTTTGAGATGTTAACAGTAATTGCATACCAGTCACCAAAGACCGGGGTAAACTGGAATGGGGAATTTAGAACTAGATCATTCAAGACAACTTCAACAGATCCAACCTGAAGATAGCTTGTGTTTGCAGGTTCATTTAGACCGGAATGGATCATATCAATTCTCAGTCCTTTCGTTACACCATTGGAATCTAAATAAAGCCCATTTAATAAGTTTCTAGCCTGGGCCTTCTGCATCCTCCATGCAGATCTATTCTCTTGTATTGGAAGATTTGGATTTTCTACCGAGAACTGATATTCATTAATAACAGACTTAACTCTAAATCCTCCGGTGTGATTAGCATCTGCTAGAATAGCAACATAGCCTTCAGGATTTTCGGAATAAGATCTCCAAACTTGAAGACCGTGTCTATATGGATGTGTAGTGTAGACTATTCTTTGTTCATCATAAGAAACAACAGTTATTGGTAAAGAAGGATAAGCCTTTTTGGATAACTTTGATTGGTCATAGTAGTTTCTAATATTAAACCAAGCCGTGTATGAAAGTTCTCCGACCGAGGTTAAGATTGGAAGTGTCTTATATCTTACTGCTTGTCTATATTCCGAAGGATCGTAAATGAATTCTGCATCATATCTAAAAGAGTCTGACATATCATAATATTGATTAGATACTATTGTCCAGTTGTTATTCAGGTCGTAACTAACTATTGGAAGATCCTTATACAAATAAGATCTAACTGGATCCGGAGATCTATCTTGAGTGCTAGTTACATACTGTTGAGGTTTGGTTAATTTTTCCTCTTCGGCATTGGTTTCTTCCCCAAAGAGCTTCTGGGTATTCAGAGATATCCCATCTAACTCTTCTTTGTAAGCAGGATCTGCATAGTAAGTGTTCGACTTTGGCTGGTATTTCTTTAATTCGATTTTGAAGTAGACTGGGGAATACATGAAGTCTCTGAACAAATACATCGAGTTAATCTCGTATATTCTGTTGGTCAGAGGAAAATAAATAATGTCTCTCTTTCTAGGCTGGGATCCTCTTCCAAAGAAAGACTCAAAGTAAATCTTATCGATGTGGATCTCGAATGGCTCTTCAAATTGAAGACCAAAAGGATCGAAGTTTATCTTATTATCTGGAAACTGGTTCTGTGGAACCATCACCTTTATACACTTCTCATCGACAACATCGTAGAGGGTAAATTCTTTTAGTATAACATCTTTGGATCTGGACTGTGCCTGAACCGAATAGTAATTTACTTCCCAACCGAACAACTTGTTAACAGAAAGACTTAGATCTTGATATAAATTCAGGGCAGAATTTACTGCATATGGATTAAAAGTTATCTGTGTGCAATCGTTATTAAACACCACTGGTCTATTACTTCTCTCCTCAGAGCAAGTTGGTACCGGAGGTTTAATGATTGAATTGGTCGGATCTACAGTGGGATTGCTCGGACCTTCTGTTCCAGAATAGGTAACGTCAAGGTCAAAGTCAATAATGATAATCGAGGGAGAAATTGGGGAATCTCCGCTATACCCTAGTGTCCCATCATTGTTAACGTAGGTCGAGGTAAATCTAAACTCCGGGTAAAATGGAAGAGAAGGATCTAGCTCTATAATAAAAATTTCGGATTTTTCGTTGGATGTATAACTTGCAGAGATTCCGGTAAGAGCTGTTCCAACATTAGTCCACAGAGACCAACTTTCCCCATCAACACTATATCTAAAATCGATAGAAATGTCTTGTGAGTCCAAATCTACCTGATCAGTAGAAGTGTTAATAGAATCTATAATCCATCCATTCAGACTGGAGACATTTTTATATGGCTTATCCCAGCTAAGAACTCTATAGCTTCCGATGTAAGTAAAATTGAGGGCAGAATCAATTTGCTCCTTTCTTCTTGCAAGCCATTCTTCGCCAGTTAGATCGATAAATCCATCTCCGCAAGGTGCATAGAAGTATGCAGTTCCACCTGCTGGATAAGGAACCCCCTGAATATGATATCCATTGCATCCGATCTGAACTGCTCTTGCCAGAGCTGCTTCTGGGGTAGAATAAAGATTGTCTGTGCTAGTTCCAGGAGGTTTATTGGTATTATCCCTCCCATCCTGATAAGCGTATCTAGGGTCGGAGATGTCGTACTGCTCCCCATTGCCGTTATAGACCGGCTGTCCTTCTTTAGGAAATCTGTTATCAGGATAGAATGTCATTTTACTGAATATATTCCTTCTATATATCCAGTCAAAAAAGACTACACCACAGAGGTGTGGTTCCTTCCATCGTTCCAGTAACTCTCATCTCCGTACCAAATGAAGATTTCCTCCCCGGCAATAATGTCTCTATTTGCGATAAATTTGAAAGTTCTTCTGTCAAGATCAGAAACCCAATATGCATTTGCAGGGTCTGAATGATTATATAAAGAACCATATCCCCAAGAAATAACCTGCTCCTCCCACTCTGTTCCCTGTGGCCAATTAAATCTATAGTCGATTAAAAGAGAGGAAGATTCACCCTTCTGAATCGGGAGGGGAAGCACAGGACACTCCTCAAAGACTTCCCCTTCTTTTATGTTCTCTTTAGCAAAAACCCCCCAGCCATGGATTGGACTTCTATCAATAAATATTTTAAAGTTGTGGATCATAGATTAAAATAGTCTTTTAGTCCTTCTTCCAAAGACCATCGGGAAGTCCAACCGGACATCCATTTCTTTGGATTGCTACAGGTATAAAATTGGTATCCCTGAGGGATTACGGACTGGTCTAGATATCCATACGGAATCCCCATAATCTCCATTACGTCTTCAAAGGGTCTTGCCACCCCAGACCCAACTTCATAATATCTTCCCTCTAGAAGACTATAGTTCTCCATGGCATGAATATTGGAAGAGACTATATCTTTCACATAAACGAAGTCTCTTCTAGGGTTCTTCGGAAATAAATTTATATTCTTTCCTTCAGAGTGTAATACGGACATCTGATAAGCAACCGATGCCATCTTGCCTTTATTTTCTTCACCCGGGCCATAAACATTAAAATATCTAAGTGCAATTCCTCCATTGGAGATCACATAGTCTTCTGCTGCATATTTACTCCATCCATATAAATTAGAGGGATATTCATCATTTATTCCGTAATTAGCAGCTGACGAAGAGTATACCAGGGGGACTTTCTCAGAAGAACAGAGATTTGAGAGGTGCTTGGTGAACTCGTAGTTGACCAACATCATGTAGTTAACGTCGGTTTCTAGAGTATTGGAACACGCACCGACGTGGAAGACTGCGGAAATATCTAGCCAAAAGTGCTTAGAGACTTCGTCCCTCCAATTAACAGTTTGGAAAATATCCTCGTTAATTTCTATGATATCATACTTGGAATCTAGCTCTCTTTTAAGATTAGACCCAATGAATCCTTTAGTTCCGGTTATTATTATTTTTTTCATTTCATTTCATTTTATTTATGTGCAATACAGATTCCATTTTCTCTAAAACTAATAAACCCTTTAGAGATTACAAAATTATTTATTTCTTCTCTTTTCTCCGTTGACAAATTATTATATTCAAAGACAATTAAATCCAAATGAGAATATTGATCATCAGAGAGACTATACAGAAGTTTATCGTCTATACCTTCAACGTCTAGATGGACCCACTTTGTATCCTGCGTGATTAGATCAGAGAATTTAATAGAGCTTCTTAGTGTGGAGGTTATCTCTTCAGTTTCCCACGACTCAATTACTGTTTTTTCTACGGAATTGGTATAACCCTTTCCTCCTTCATAGAAAATAGTGTCTTCTCCATTATCCGTTACCAATTCATTAACAAAAGTTAAATTATCATAACTGGCATAGTTTTGGGAAAGCTCAGTAAATTGTTTTTCGCTAGCTTCTACTAGAGTAATATGGGCTAATTTATCTAGAGCTACAGGAACCCATTCACCAAATTCACCGCTATGTGTTCCTACAACAACACCCTTTGAATTTGGGTTTATCTTACAATAATTCCACAGTTTTTGATACGGAAAGGTTCCGTTAGTAACAACATTCCATCGGTGGGTAAAAAGGTGGATCCCACAATTGTCTTTAACAATCACATCAATCATCTCAGTATCGGGAAATGTTGCCCAGCTATTGGAATTTAATCTCGTATCCCATATTTTCTTTCCATTAACTTGCCTCACAAAATCAAAGTGTAGGGGTAGTTGTTCACTGCTAAAAATCCCATTTAGATTATGGGTTTCTATTCTGATGCTGTCCGTACTATAATTTATCTTAAACATTTTCAAAGTAACTTATATTTCTAATAATTTCTTCGTGTTCACTAGAATAATCAATACCGTCTATTATTAATCGTTGAACACTTAGAGAGTCTTTTTCTATCTCTATAAATTTATTAGAGTTCAATAAAAAATTATAGCTTAACCCGTCACAAAAAACATCAACCCCTTTAGATACTTTTATGTCATAGAAAAATAACCGTAACTTAGAGTCTAAGATTTCCATTACTGGAGGACTACCCTTCCAAGTTTCACAGGGTTCATTTTTATTGATAAACAATTTATAATCGGGGCACTTAGAATAATCGAAAAAATCGAAATCTTCCCAATAATATATTTTGTCTTTAATGGGGTGAGGAGATATTTTGAGAGGTATTTCTTTGGCCCATTTTAAGGCTTGTCCTTCAGCAACCCCATTACTATCCAAGTATGTTTTTCTGTCGATCATAGGTAAAATATCCTCCATCCTTTTTCTATCAAAAATCATAAGATGTAAAGTGGCTTCCCATAATTCATTAGGGTCGTTAGGATTAATTCTTGGGTGTATCAAATTACATTCATTAGAAAGAATTTCTCTTTCAATCTCAGAGTCAATTTCTAAATCATAAATTACGTGATAAAATAAATCATAGTCATAGTTTAAAGCTATTTGACTTAATCTCTTAACTTGGTTTAAGGCTGCCCATCCGTAATCTGCAATGTTTCTATGCATTTTTATAAATCCTTCCTCGTAAGAAATTGTCTTCCAAAAAGTGAAAGCTCTCTCTGGCCAAATTAGTAGAGGATTTTCTTTAGTGAAATAAAAATAGTCACACAATCTGATAACTTCCTGAGGGATTTCTATAAAATTAGGGCCGAGGCACATAACATCAAGTCCTAATTGTTTTAACCGAATAATGTTTTCCCTTAAAATTTTTTGTTTTTCTGCTGTGTTACAAAAAGTGCTAATTAGGGCTAATTTTTTCATAACATAAATTTAAATCTATAATCTTTTTTAACTCCTAAGATTTCTTCAACACTTTTTTTAGTTACAATAATACAATTCTTGTAATGTGTGATCGATTCAATATTTTGGCGATTTTTAACACTACTAAAATCGGAGTTTATTTTGTGTGGAACCGAAGAAAAATAATCAATAATATTGTAATTACCAATCTCATATCCATATATTGTTTCTTTGGGATTCCAGTAGTTACATTCAATGTCTTCAATAATATAAACCCCGCCTTCTTTTAGCATATTTTCAAATAGATAATTGAATGATTCTATTTGGTGTTGTGGCTGGTGACTTCCATCATCAATAATAACATCGCACTGACCTATCAAATTAATCATTCTTTCCAAATCTTCAATCTTACTTTGGTCACCTTTATACATAATACCTCTTTCTTGATTTCTTTCTTCGGAGATATCCATAGCGTAAATCATACCATTTTTAAAATATTCAATCCACATTCTAAAAGAGGCCGCTTCACTACCAGAACCAATCTCAAATAATTTTATTTTTTTATTCCTTAGTGGTTCTAAAAACTTTTCATAAATTCTATCATATCTATGTTCCAACACTTTATCTGTATTGTATTTTAAGCCAAGGCCATACATATCACTATTGTCTTGATTTCCAAGAATAATATTTACAACCTCATCAATAGCTTCTTTATAATCACTATATGGTCTAACACAGTTAACATCAATATAAAACCCTTGTTTTAATTTTTCTATATCATATACTCCATATTTTTTTTGGTTCTCTATTTCACCATCCCATTTTAATTCCACAGGAAAGTTATGCCTTTCTATTCTTCTTGGCGTTAAAAATTCTGTATAATGACCTCGTTTTAATTTAATAATCTCTACATCGTGTTGATTATTATTTACACAATCCGAAAAATAAAACTCGTCAATCAACCACATAATTTTATAGCCGTCTTTATGATTTGAGTGTCTATTCATAAATTCATCAAAAGAACAATCAGAATTTAATATTTTTGTGAAAGTTTTACCTTTGGCCACATTATACACATACCCGTACATCTCTTGTTTAAAAGGTAGTGGTTCTTTTACGAATAATTCGTTTGATTCGGGCCTGCTAAAATCATAAGCGTCACTCGACATTATAACGAAAGAGTCGTCCGGGTAGTGTTTTAATTGCTCAATAAAATAGTTTTTATTTATCATCAACATATCTAAATCCCCACATACACAAACATCCTCAGGAAAATATTTGGTACCGAACATTCTGACTGTGCAAGCTTGAATTGCAGTATGAATTCCTTGGACAGATTTGATATTTTTTACTAATCCGTTTCCATCGTTATAGAACTCACTATCTTCATCAGAAATTTTAAAAAGAACCGGTTCCCAACCAAATAATTCTCGACACAATTTAGCTTGAATTGGCCAAAACTCTAAAAAGTAGGAGTTATCACTTGCGAATATTATTTTTTTTATCTTCATTTGAAACTAAATTTTTTGAATTTTTCTTTATCCTCTTTAAAGGAGAATTCACTTTTTATTTTATTATTTAAAATAACAGTTAAAGACTCAGCATTTTTGTAATCATCGATTGTAATTATTTTCCAATTATTTTTTGGGATGTCTCCAATATTGATTAATTGGTTATCATTATAAATTAATCTAACATTAATGACATCATTTGTGTGTTCCATATTCCACACAACAAATTCTAATTTATCTAAATCTCTGTTGTAAAAAGGTAAACACCAAGCTGTGTTGGTAGAGGCCAATTTGCCATGAGTTAAACCAAAATCATTATCTTGTAATAAATCGGACTTAGATTTTACATAATAATTTTCAGAAAGTTTTAAAAGTTGTTGAAGCATGACCTCGGGAGTTTTATTAGTAGAATAGAGTATTTGACTCTTTAAATAAGACTCATTTAATGTTAATAAATCTTTTGGGAGACTATCCAATTTATATGCTTGATAACTTCCAAATAAAACATCATTTAACACATCTTTATCGTTAACATAAAAAATACTATCGTATGTGTCCAACAATTTAGAATTTTCAATTAGTTCCGAAAAATTATTAATAGATGAATCAAATTCAATATGATGGATTTTATTATACCCCAATCCTTTGGCAAAAGAATTACCTAATATAATCATCCTCCAAATAGCCAACTGTTTGTTATACTCACCAGTAAATATGGATTGTATAGTGCCACTATTGCCAGGATAAAAATATTGAAAGTCTCTAAATTCCCAGTCATAAATAAGTTCATTTTTATAATCGTATATACTATAATGACATTTTTCCTGAATATCTTGGGGGATAGTAGTATGTGATACAATTAGTATATCAAAATATTCTTTTTGTAAATTAATTTGAATGACAAGATTTCTTAAAGTTTCTTGTTTATCTAAAGTATCGGAATAATTAGATATTAGAATTAAATCTTTCATAAGAATTTTTCTATAAAATTGTCGATATTGTCGGACCACATATTCATCGCATTATCTCTAATTTTTTGTTCCTCCCAGTTCCACCAAGCAATTGATAAAAGTTTTTCAATTTGTTCTTCAGTGAATCTATACTTAACAATTTTAGCAGGATTACCTGCAACAATTGCATAAGGGGGAACGTCTTTGGTAACAACAGAGCCCGCAGCAACAACTGCACCATTTGAAATTTTAACCCCCGACATTATTGTGGCGGTCGCCCCAATCCAAACGTCGTTTTCGATAATTATATCACCTTTACAAGATGGGTGTCCCATATCCATGTGCATCTGAGCAATCTCATGATTTACTGGTCCCCAAAGCTGGGATGAAGTTGTGATCCAATCGGGTCTATGGTTTGCATGCAAAAAGAAATTACAATCTCTACCTATTGAGTTGTACTTACCTATTCTGACGTGATATTGGTCGCTCCATGATATTATATTAACGTTTCTATCGAAATATGTTCCTCTATCGGAGTGCCACAAATGTATGTTTTCTATACTCATGACTAAAAAGATTCTTTGTGTCTAAAACTGATTTTTTTAAAAATTTCTATTTCTTCTTCTGTATCCAAGCTAAATTTATCTTTAACTTCTTCGTCTTCAATAACTAATATACGTTTGATATCTTTAATATCACCTAAGTCTACTATCCTCCAGTGATCGAGCATAGTTAAGGGAACATTAACTACCTTCTCGTCATTGATGATGATATTGTACTTAACCCCTTTTTCTTTTTTGGTATTCCAAATTATGAAACCAACAGTGTCCTCCAATTGATCATAAAAAGGAACCCCCCAGGGAATGAATTTAACTCCAACCTGACCATCTACAATTCCAAATTTGTTACAATCTGTGTTTAAACTAATCCTGGATTTTTTGTACACCTTTCCCATTTGTTCTATGAGTCTCTGTAGCATCAATTCCGGAGATTTCGATTCTGAATTACGAATCATATCCTTTATTTTTTCCTCATCTAGTATAATCAAAAAAGGATTAATATTAGGGACAAAATAAGACTGAAAACTGCCAAATAAGATGTCGTCAACTGTATCTTGACTGTCTATATAAATCACAGAGTTATGCTCACCAAGTAGCTGAGAGTTATGTACAAATTCATCAACACTAGAGATTTCGCAATCATACTCGATGTGATGAACTTTGCTATAGCCCATATTTTTAGCCATCGAAAATCCCATAATCATCATTCTCCAGATGGCCAGGTGTGTGTTCTTTCTGCTTAAAAACGAAGACTGAATTCTTCTCTCGTCGTTGGGATTAAACCAGGGCTGATTTAATAGATCCCAGTCGGTTAAGATTTCGTTTTTGCTGTCATAAAAGCAATAATTAACTTTTTTCTGGATGTCCAGAGGAACGGGGGTATGGCTAACAATTAAAGTATCGAAAGTATCTTTAAACCTTGTTAGAGAATTTACTAAATTTCTTAAAATAATTTCTCGATGTTCATCGGGACAGTATGTAGTAATTAAAATTAAGTCCTTCATTTCTTAATTTTTTTACTCGGTACCCCCACATAGATACCAGGCCTAGTTATGTCCTTTACAACTGCTGAATTCATCCCTATCTTAACAAGGGACACAATTTTAATTTTTTCCCTAATATTTGAACAACTTCCCATATAAACAACATCTCCAATTGATACATTCCCACCAACAACAGAACCCGGCATAGCACTAAAAAAATCACCAATCTGGCAATCGTGCCCTATGTGATTACCTCTGTTCAATAGTGCGTGTTTACCCAATTTAATATTTGAAGTTAGTATCGAGTATGCACCGATAAAACTACCTTCTCCGATTTCAATATCGTTACTCATAATTAAAGCCGTTGGATGGATCCAAGTAAAATACTTTGTTTCTTTTGGTAATCTTTGTATTATATCAAACCTATCCTTTGAATCAGCAACTGCAACCATTAAAACATATTTTTTCGGATTGAATTTTGATAATGGTTGTGTTCCTTCAACTACATACTCATCGTCCACAAAACAAGTAAGTTTTACCCCCATCTGAGCCATAACCTCACGGGCGTGACCTCCATAGCCAACTAAAGCTTTTTTCATTTTTTGTATACATCAAATTGAGATAGATCCGGGTATGGTAATTCTAAATCTTGGTTGTGTTTCTTAGTCCCATCAAGATTATAGAATTGATTCATTAGTAATAATCCTCTTGTTGCAAGTTCTGGCATCATATAAAAATTCCAACCTAACATATCAAGGTTATCATCATGATATGAACATTCACGTCTTCCACTATATCTTGCTCTTTTAAACCAATGGTAAGCATCTAAACTATCAGTCAAAATCGCCCCGCCTTTACTTAATTTAAAATGTTTATATGGACCGGTAAAAGAAACACACATGTGACTACCTGGTCTATACATGTCCGCAGTAAACGACAAAGCAGAATCCCAAACATTTGAACCGATTAGCTGGTACGCTCCTTTTATTGTTCTACCTTCAACGGGTATGAAATTTACTTTTAAACCAGCATGTATAATTTCACACGGAACAGATGGATATGTTCTATTCGGGATTGAAATTTTATCTCCCTTGATTGACTTAACTATATTTTTTTCATAGTACAACGCCAAGAATAAAGCGTTACTCATGTTATCAAGGGTGACAACATAAGGTGCTCCTGTGTATCTTCCAAGTTCTTTTTCAAAATCGTCTGTTATCTGATAAACTCCGTTAGCCATATATCTTTAATATTAATTTCTATTATCTATGTGGATTATAACCTGTCGGTAATACTCCAAAAAATGATCATTCCACAAATCCCACTTTATGTCAATATTATCTACTGAATAAATTTCGTAATTCTGAAATTTGGATAAAAAACCGTCCCTGAACTGTCTAAATTTTTCAATGTAGTTGTGTCCCTGTAGTTGTAGATGCCACTCCCCTGTAATTTTTTTAACATTTGATTTAATCCAATCTAGATTTTCTAAAGTAAATATATCAAATTCTCCCCCTTCACAATCCGTTTTTAGAAAATCAATTTTTTCAATCCCGTATAGATTGATAAACTTTTGAAAAGTAATTGACTCCATTTGGGCTTCACCCCCAAATAAGTGGTCATTCCCAACTATAGAATTTACACTAGAAATTCCCTTTGGGATTGGTACTACCGGGTAACCTTTGGTGTTATTAACCAGAGTTTTAAACTCCCGTTCGCTTGGTTCGAAACAAAATATCTGTTTAGGGTTTTTATGCAATACTGAATATGCAAAAGGTCCTACGCTTGCTCCTATATCGAGAACAACATCTCCTTCCTCTACTTCGAAGAATTTTTCGTAGCACTTATCTACAAATATTTCCTGTATGATCGAGTCTTTATGATATTGTCCCATCCCTTTATGTGAACCATCGGACATTATATGGTAGGTGTCAGAGGGCTCGTCCATCCAACCCCAATTGAAATTTGTTAAGTCTATCATTTTGGTAAAGCATTAAATACTGTTAGTGGGGATATAGATTTTGAACAGATGTGTTGTTTATCTGTTCCTTTCCAAATTGGACACCAGTCCCAATCTCCTGCATCAAATATAAAGTTAATGTTTGCCCAGCAAGAATTGCATGCGTGTTCATTTTGAATTCTTGTGATGTTTGTTCCAAACTCATGATCTTTTGCGGTGAATCCACTGATCATAACCGTATGCTTTCCTAGGGACCAATTGATCCAAGCTAAACCGGAACTTAATCCTATGAGATATTCTGCATGGAATAGAATATTGAAAGAGTCTTCCAGGGATTTACCATGGACACATTTTGCATTTTTAAGGGTATATGGTTTATGGGTTAGACATACTACTTCATATCCCTCTTCCACCAACATGTTTGTTAATATTTGCCATCCTTCGTAAGTCCACTCTTTACATCCTGCCGTTGATTCGGGGGCAATCACAATGTATTTGTTTTGATATGGTTTATCCTTTGGATTGAATTTAATTCCGTAATTTCTTTCTACAAAATCCAATCCTAAAATATCACTTGCTGTTTTTTGTAATGGTTGAGAGTTCAAAGGATAGGGGTAAGAATCAAACTTATCCCATCTATTTTTATCCGAACGAAACCATCCAACCCTGTAAATTGAATCACAATGAGTCTTTTGTCCTGGGCTGATAAATTCAATATCCGAGTAATCTTTGACTCCTTCAAACCAGTTGTTATGAAATGTCGATAAGATTACCTTACATCCATTCTTCTTCGAGAAATCAACAACATAAGGTGCCCATGCTAAGGTGTCCCCAATCGATTTAGACTCAAAAGAGATCAAAACCCTTTTGTTTTTAAGGGTGAACGTGTCAATAACTTTCCCGTTAACTTTTATAATCCAATCAATGTAATACTTCTTTGAACAAGAACACCACATATTATTAGTTATAGTTTGAGAATGAAGAACTTTATCTGTTTTTGAATCGACAAATTCAATTAAATATGCGGCGTCATAATCCCCAAGAATCTCAACTTTTGGACCCTCGAAATAACTCACGTTGATTGAATTTGTATCTGAGTTTTTATTGTATTCATCGGAGCTGATTTTTTCCATAAAGGCATTAACTTTTTCCTGTCCTATTTTTGCAACAACCTCCCATGAAAATTTGTCCCTTAAATCAGAACTTTCAATGACCGCCTTTTCTTTATAGGAATCATAATTCTCGTATACATCTCTCATGACTTCAGATAGATGTCCAAAATCAGGCTCGTAATAATTTCCTGGAAGTTCACTCATAGTGTACCTTCCATAGTTATTTTTATTTGCAGGTTTTTCTCCCAGAATTTTTACAGGTATTCCCTTTCCTTCCGCAAACTCCATCTGAGCGCAGCACTCGGAATAAATAGAAGGGGTTCCGCAAGCCATAGCTTCGATAAGTGGTAAATTCCACCCTTCAGATCTTGCACAGGAAACAAATACGTGGCCGGTCTTAAGATACTTGATATAATCCTCCCTCGATGGAAAATGTATAATTTTAATCCGGGGGTCGATTAATCCATAATTTTGTAAACGTTCTTCGGTCGTCTTAAATCCATCCATTTCTTCACCCCACATGTTATCAATAGACACAATCAAGTCAATAGGTTCTTCAGGGGAGAAAGTACTAAGAAAGGTTTCAATAATTTCTTTAGTCGATTTTCTATAGTCCCAACGACCCATAAGGAGAAATTTAAATCTATCGTCTCTATATTCTTCAAGCGGTTCAACCTTTTCCGGGTAAAATGTATGCACATCCACACCTTCGGGGACAACTTTAACTTTATCTGGGTCGGCACCTTGTTCAATAGTACATTCTCTTTGCCATTTACTCGGAACCCAAATCTCATCAAATTTCAATAGCTGGTTAAAAAAATCATCAGGCTGCCTTGTTGACTCCCATACGTTATATGCAATCTTTGGACCAATATACTTATCATAATAGAGATGATGATTAGTCTCATTTAACACAATATTAAAGTCTGGTCTAAATTCTTTTTCGGGGGATTCATAAATCTTAAAATCCTCCATTTTGCCATCTGCAACCCACAGTCTTTGTTGGTACAACAAAGATTTATCAACCTCGTTTAAATAAGGTTCTCCATCGTGGGGAGTGCTATTCAGTCCATTCCATGAATTGCCTACGGTAAAATTTCTAACTTTAATTTCCGAATACTTTGAAAGTTCTCTGAAGAAATCCCGGGTGTGATTATTGTACCCGGTAGTTCCAATATAAGAACCATGTGCATAAATTTTAATCCTATTCTTCATAGGGAAAATTACTTCTGTTTAGGAGTGTATATTCCGGTACCAAAGTCCAAATCTCCCTCACCATATTTGGATGTAATCTCCTGGACTACTCTAGTTTCTTCCATGCTTAGATCTTCGGAAACCGAGTAAGCTTGATCTAGATCCCCGAGAATCTGATCTAAATCTAACTGAGTAAAATGTCTTTTGATGTTAAGTCTTCCTATAGACTCGACGTTGGTCCTAATTCTTTCTCTAAGATCTAGTAGAGAGTTTAATTCTTCCTGTGAAATTTTTATCTGATCTGACATATGAATACTTTTTTATCTTTATTCATATAGAAAAATCGGTAGATAGTTTCAACAAAAAAGCTCAGATTTCTGAGCTTTTTAAAATATTTTTTGACGATTCATTTTACCATCCGGTGAGAATAGTTCTCTTCCAAGTGTCTGTTCCAACACAAACATAAAGCCAGTCTGAGTCGAGAGCCAATTGCCCAGTTGCTCCAGTGGCTCCTGAAGATCCTGGCGGGATGTCAGTAACTAAATAAGTTCCGGTTGGACCTACCGGTCCAGTGGGTCCAGTTCCCCCAAAATATTCTAAGTTAATCCAAGGAGTCTGTCCGTCTCCGATCTTTGCATATCCCGTATTTAGCTCGTAACCAAATTCTCCTTGCAGAAGGATAGGATTATTTGAAGTCCAGTTGGACGATGTGTCTCTTCTAATTTGTATTCTATATGCCATTTTTACAATTGATTTAGTAATCTTGTCTGAGTTGGAAATTCTCCCCCGATGATAGGGCCATAGAACTGAGCAGTTCCGTCTTCCGATGTTCCTCCATCCAAGATGTCTCTAAAATTATTTTCCACTGAGATCTGCTTAGTCCAAAAATTTCCAAAAGTCGAATAATTTCTAGTCTCAGTTCTTGCGGACTTCTTGACATAGTTATTTTCGGTTCCAATAAAATAGAGGGTGTCAGAAGTCTGGCTGCTGGATCCATCAATGATCCTAACAGAGAGTCCCGGTTCTAATATTGGGTTATTTGGAAAATTATTAGCCATAATACAATTCAGTATTTTTCTATATATTCAATCTTTCAAGAAAAATCCAGGACTAAAATAAACTAGAATTACCCGGCAAATTTGTCTGTTCGTCTGTCGATATCTTTAATCTAATTCCAGCCTGCATTAAATTTCCTCTAAATCTTTCCGTCTCGAGATCTTTTTGAGGATAGTAAGTTTCAACTGCAACACTAAATGTGGTTTCTATCCATTTTTGGGTGTTTTGGTAGCTAAACTCTAATTGCTTATCATTTTGATATTGCTCGGGAAATCCAACTTGAACTGGAACTCTCATCCCTCCAAATTCGACACTGAAGCTGAAAACCTTATAGAAAACTTGGATTACTGCCTGAAATATTTTAAAAGTATCTAAAAGTGTATCTGCCCTTAGCTTAACATCGAAAGTCATCGAGAGCGGAATAGAAGTTGTGTATGCAGAATATGCTTTCATCTGGCCCTGGACATCCTCCACGTTATATGTTGCTCTAACAAATCCGCTAGTTAGAGATGCAGTCTCAATATTAACTCCAGTTAGTGTAACAATTCCTCGGGGAATAATATCATAGTTCCCCTCTGCAAATGGGGACTGTCCATCGCAGTCTAAATAGTCAAGGTAAAAGTCCTGAAGGAAAGTCTCGTCCCCTGACATCGAGTAAAAGAATGGGATGTAGACCTGGAGAATTTGCTGTTGTTGATTGATCTGAGTATATGTAACCCTCTCGTTTAAATTCCTCAGCAGACCAACGATTATTCCTCTTAAGAATACCTCATCAACGTTATATTTTTCTAAAAATCCTGACATATTATGATACAATTACAAAGTTTGTTTTAGTGATGCTAGATGACCCGTTTGCATTAGTTGCAGTTAGTGTAACGGTATAAGAACCAGTTGCTCCAAAAGAGACTAGGGGATTTTGAGCTGTTGCTCCAGTTGCACCTGCACATGCTCCAGTTCCTCCAAAGTTCCAAGACCAAGATGTTGGTTGTACTGTGGTTGGGGTTCGAACGGAAAGATCCAAAAATCCGACAGTTCCTCCCAATGAAATTGCAGTCCCCCCAGTCTGTCCAAAATAAGTGGAGAAATTTGGATAAGGAGGCATAGGAAGCATTCCTTTTTGAGTTTGAACTCCGGAGGGGGTAAGTGGAAAATTCGGAGCCCCTATTGGAACATTATCGAGCCTTCCTGGAATAGTTTGAACTATAACAGGAACTTCTGCATATCTAAAATACAATGGAGTGTTCTCCATTGTTGTATAAACTGGGTGCTGGAAAGAGTTATTCTCGTATTCGGTTTGGGTAAGACCGTAAACACTATTCTGTTTCATTCCAAGTTGAGTTGCACAATCAGAAGAAGTAATTGGTCCTAAAGTTCTAACTACAACAAAAGAATAGAGTTTTTCATCTCCTGCTGGAATATAAGTGTTCTCGTACTGGGCAAAGAAAATTGAGTAGGTCTGAACTGAAGTCTGAGCGTAGACCGGGTTTCCTTTAGAGTTGGTTTCCGGGACATATTCAGTAGCAACTACAGGAAGTGGTTTCAAATAACCAATTCCGAGAAGACCTTTACCTTGGGTGTTGGGTTCAACCATTGTAGCTTGAACAGCAGTAAGTCCTTTCTTCTTCAGATCGGACTTAGTTACTTGTAAATTTTGATTTCTGCTATATAGTGGCTTCAATGTTCCAGACTTATTTCCACTATATATCTGGATGGAAAGAAGTTAGAATTTGTCTATCGAAATAGAAGAGAAATTGTTTGCTTTAGCAACCTCTAACTTCCAGTCGAAGATCTCGTGTGGCATTGGAGCGTGGTTTATAACAAAGATGTTCAACCCTAGTTCTTTACACACAGATCTTAAAATTCTTAGAATGGAGTGAACCCCATCGGGATCCACTGAGCTAAATAGCTCGTCTAAGAAGAGGAGGTTGATGCTACTGAACTTCATCTTCATTAGCTTCATGATAGCTATCAGAACCACAAAGTCGACTTTTTTCATTTCCCCTGTACTTAAAGTTTGAGTTGGAATTTCTACCCCCATGTGGTAGATTGTAGCATTAAATTCCTCGTCAAAGATTACTTGATAGTCCAAGTGCATCTTCCCAAGAAGTTCCAGGATCTCAGAATTGAGAGATGGAAGGATAGTTTTAATTGCCATTTGTTTAACCCCTTTCTCCCCTAAAATTTCGTCTAGAGTTCTAAGCCAGTTATTCTTCTCTTGATTCTTGAAAGATTCCATTTCCATTTTTTCTCTTTCTCCTTGAAGATTGTCTACAATTCTCTGTAAAGACTGAAGCTGCTTATCATTAGAAGACTCGTTTAGAGACTTGAGGTCCCTTCTAATTTCACCTATCTTCATTTCAATTTTCTTACCCTTATCCATGATGTCTCTCTTGGTTGCAGACAAGTCCCTCTCCTTCTGTTTTAGATCTGACATTAGGGTGTTTGACTCCTCCAGCTGTCGAGAGACAGAAGATTGATCTGCAATTAGACCGTCTTTAATACAGTGGTGAAATTCAGAATCTAGAGAGGTCTGACAAGTTGGGCATTGGTCCAGTTCATAGAGTTTAATCTTCTTTTGAACTTCCTGAAGTTTAGTTCTAGATTCAATAACAAGTCTTTGGGTGTTAGTGATTTCCGAATTGAGTTCATTTTCAATCTCTCTAAACTCATCCGTCTTCTGATTATGAAGAACTTGTAGTCCCTCAAAAGTTTCTAGAGACTTCTGAAGTTCTTCCTTCTTAGATGAGGATTCCTCCTCAATCTGGTTGGCAAGGTTCTCCATCTCATTTAAGGAACTTTGGATCGTAGACTCAACAGAAGAAAGTCTTCCCCCTAAATTTTCCATAGACTCTCTGATCTTTCTATTTTCTTCCTTAAGAAGATCCCTCATTTGGTTAAGAACGTGGAATCCAAAGATCTTGTCTATGATGCTTCTTTTGTCCTGTGAGGACATTTTGATAAAAGACTTAAAATCATTAATTGAAAGGGAGATCGTGTTGTTAAACACATAGTATGGAATTCCTAGAATGTCTTCTGATAGATAATCTTGAACTGATCTAACTCCAGCCTGATCATATTCAACCCCATTGATGTAGAGTCGAAATAAATTTGGTTCTAGTCCTCTCTCAACTACAATTTCTGAACCATTGGAATCTAGAGTTATTTTCACCCAAGCATTGCCGTTAATTCTATTTGGGATATCTTTAAGTTTTTTACCTTCCAATTTCCCATAAAGTCCAAACGTAATAACTTGAGAGATGGAAGATTTTCCTGCACCGTTTTCTCCAACAACTTGATAAAGACAAGCTTCGTCTTCAAATTCTATTTCTTGTTTTCTGTTACCGTAAGAGGAGAAGTTTCTCCATTCAATCTTCTTAATTCTCATAATCTATTTTCTTGATCCTTTTCTACTATCATTTTATAGAGTTTTTCTAGGCTTCCGACCAATTTATCTTTTGTTGGGTCATCATACTCCATTCCCTTTACGTATTCCTTTACAAAGTCCATTACGCTGAATTGCCTTCCGTCTGTATCATAGATCTGAGATGAAAGAGAGTTCGCTTGATTTGGGTCGTATGGATGGAATCCTAATTTTCTCTGGGTGGAAATACTATCAGTTAGGATATTCAGAGGAGCTTTTAGAGCCATCTTTGGGTCGATCATAATGTCGACGAAGTTGTTTCTAAACTCGGGTTCTAGCTGTTCGATTGTCATTTCTAGAATTTGATCAAACAAGAACTTCTTAAATTTTGGAGAGAAGTTGTTGATGAATTTAGTCTCTTCTCCAGACTGGAGATCCAACATCGTAACTGACTTTGGGTTTCCCATATCAGATCTGGTCAGCTCATAAGGACTTCCAAGCATGTGAATATTATTTACAACTTGAGCATAGTGGATGTGACCAGAATAAACGGTCTTAAACTTCTTAAACTTCTTAGAATCCGCTCCTTCTTCGACAGTTACATATCTGTTAAATTTTAGGCCTCTGATGTCTGCATGACAGCATAGGTAGTCATGAGGTCCAGCAGAATCTAGGAATTCTTCTTCTGTTGCATGATCTTTTCTCCAAGGCATCATTAAGAATTTTTTATCTCCAAGAACTAGAGTTTCCGGATCTTGAAAGATCTCAACTCCAGGAACCCATTTTAAAGATTTAAGTGAATTTACATCGTTGGTCGTTTTCCCCCAGATATCGTGGTTTCCCACAATAACATAAACTCCGTCTTTAAATACATTAGATAGTTCTTCAGCAACGTCAACCCCAAGATTTAGAACTTTAAGGTTAACGCTCTGCCTAGAATCATACCAGTCTCCCAAATGAACTAGAACATCACCAGGTCTATAATTCTCTTTGACCAAAGGGATGAACCAGTCAAAGAAGTAATCTCTCATGATTTCAATCCACTCGTTAGACGAATTTCTAACCCCAAAGTGAGTGTCGGTAATAAACCAAACTCTCTTTGCTTCGGGATTTAAATTTCTTTTACTTCCCAATCCTGCCATAATTTAAAATAATCTTTTAATTCTTCTTTTAGATAAAACGCTAAACTTTGTCTCTAACTCGTTGATGATTACCTCTTTGTATTTTACAGGTATCAACTCATATGCCTTTAAATAAGGAATGGAAACAAAGTCACAAATAACTACGAATTTTTCAGAAAATGAAAATTCTGTTCCTTCTAGCTTTTCCAGAACATCTTGGAAAAGATGAGGGACCAGATCCTTTGGAATTTTTTTCTTATACGAAAGAGGATACCATCTAGAAGATTGAAATGCTTCATAAACAGTTTCTTCTAGCTTCTTTCTGTGTAGATACTCTTCTTCGTCGTAGCTGTCTTCTAAAAGTCTGTGTCCAGAATCCATGTCGAAGCTTTCCCTAAAGTCGTTAGAGGTAGCTGAGTTATTGTGGGCGCCAAAGATCTTATCTCCGAGCTGCACCTTCTTTGGATCTGCCGAGTTTTCCTCAACTTCCTCCGGTTCTTCTTTCTTATTATTCCACATGAATCGGATCGCTGTTTTCTACTATTCTCATGTAATTGTAATCGACGTTGAACATCTTGTGAGAGTTCTTATATCCGTCATCACGGTTAGCTATCAATTTCAGTTTATATTCTCTGTTTGCATACATGATAGGATCTTGGATAATTCCAAAGAGTCCGTCTACAGTTGCAACTAGTCCAGAGGATTCTGCTGCTGAAGTTATTGTTAAGTCTGTTGAATCGAAATCCCCTTGTTTGGTCTGAGTAGCAGTTAAAATTGCCCACTCGTTCGCCATTGCAATACCTCTTAAATCCTCAGCAATCTGCTTGATCTTCATGTAGGTGTTTTCGGAGTTTGGATTTCTCCAGTTTTTTAAAATGTTAATATAGTCGATCACCACAACCTTGAATTTGATTCCATGATGTTCTTCGACCTTCTTTAAATATCTCTCAATATCCAAAACTGAAGCCTGTGAGGTTGGAAATTCCTTAATCCAAATCTTTCCAGGAACCTGAAGATTATCAAACTGAACGTTTGCAATTTTCTTCTTTAGAAGCTGGGTGTCGTTTGCAGCATTGTTATAATCTCCAATTGGAATGCTCAACATATTAGAACCAATTCTCTTGGCATATTTCCTGTCGTTCATCTCGAGGGTGATAATTGCCACATTGTTTCCCATCTTAGATGCTTGGATAGCCAAATTACCCAGCCACAGTGACTTTCCGACTTTGGGCATTCCCATGAAGACGTACAGAGACTTTGCTGAAAATCCTCCACCCAGTACAGTGTCAATGAACGGGAAACCCGATTTGAACGTGTTGTGACTTAACTGTTTATGGCTTTCTGGATTGAAGAAATCTAGTCCTTCGTCAAAGGAGAAATCTAAATTATTTCTCTCTACGACAATATTCTTAAAGGTGTTAATCACCTCTTTAATATTCTCGGCTGTGACTGGGGTTTTTTGGATATACTGAACTGCATCAACTGCAGATTTAGTTAGGTTTTTATACTCGATGAAACACTCGGTAGTTTCTGTTAGCCAGTCTTCTTGATAGGATGTAAGTTCGATATTGTAGATTGCATCGATCTCTGACAATTCCACTTTATCTGTTACTCCTTCTAGCTTTGCAGATTCTTTCATCTGCTCTCTCGAGGGGATCTCATTGTACTTGTCCCAGAACTTCTTAGCTAGTTTATGAATCTCTCCAAAAGAATTATTTTTGAAGAATTCGGGTCTAGCATTCTCCAAATATATTGGATTGCTTAGAATGTTTCTGAGAATGATATTTTCTGAATAGGATAATTCCATTAATTATAATAGGGGTTATTTTTGATTTTGTACCACACCTTTGGAGAAACTTTTTTAGTGTCAACTTCAAATTCTCCGGTTTCGATCATTTCGTCAACAATCTGTTTAAATTTAGTCTCCTCCCAATTTGGTCCAAAAGGTGCTTTTAAGGTCTGAAGTGAAAAACTTCCATTGGGTCTACCGTCCTTCATTAGATAGACGTTCAGTTCATAGATAACGTCTTCTTTTGTGGGGTAGTCTGGCATAGTTCGCCAGAGATTCATTAAATATTTAAACTTGATCTTATTCTTGTTCATCACCGTCTTCTAAGTCTCCACCCATTTCTGCTTCTAAAGCTCTTGTAATGTCTTCATTAGTTCCCATTGCAGGAAGGATGAAGTGAGGTTTGATGACTCTTTCATCTAGCTGTTGTAGTACGTCCTGAGTGAAAATTTCAGGCGTAAATAGCTGAGATGATGTTACGGTTTTACCCAAGTGTTTGATTGCCCATCTGGTTGATGAGGCATTCGGAGTGAAGACTAACTCTTTAACCCCGTCTTTATTTTTAACTTCTTCCAGTTTTCCTCTTTCGATTCCACAAGCTTCCCAAGTAACAAAGTCCTGAAGACCAACGTATGGGTTCATACCGTTTGCAAAAGAGATGTGAAATTTAACAGGCTCTGGAATTGTAAATCTGCTCTTCTTAAGATTTGAGGTAACTATAATACCAGTTTTAGTTGTGCTATTTCCTTCTTTTAGCTGTGCTTTAGACAGGAAAGAAATAACTGACATAGCGAAGATTGGACCATCTCCACCAGAAGATTCTTTGGTCGGGAAGAATCCGCCACCAGCATAAACGTGGTTTGTGCAAATAAGAGGAATTCTAGCTGCAGTTAGATCAAGAGTGATAACACGAAATAACTTTCTAAGTTCTTTTGCCTTTGCTCCCATATCTGCTGCATTCTTACCAGTCATTGCATCGTTCAATTCTTTATCAGTGCTTAACATACCTAAAGAATCCACGATTAAAAGAATCTTTGGACTTGCTCCAGCATCTTTTGCCTTCTTAACAAGAGAGATAAGATTACTCACGAAAGTTTGAAACTCTGTAACAGTCTTGATCGGCTGATATCTAACTTTGTTAGGATCGATGCCAAACTTAATAGCAGAAGATTTATCGATAGCGCCCTCTGTATCGCAGTAGACTACATCATAACCCTTCTTCTGGGCTTCTCTCGCTACGTTCAAACAAACGAAAGACTTACCTGTTCCAGGATCCCCCATCAGACCCAAGGATCTGGTGTTTGGGATACCTCCAAATAGTGAACCTGATAACTGAGCATTGAGTAGGTAGTTTCCGGTTGGGATCCATTCATCCACTTCGCTGAATGTATTTTCGGCTAGAATTGATCCGGTCTCGAATCCGGCGATCTTGGAAAGCTCTTTATCCAAGTCTAAAAATGAAAATTCTGATTTTTGTTTAGCCATAAACGTTTTTATTATTTTTGTAATGATTATACACTAGATTCTTTGTTTTGTTTCTTTGCAGGATATATAGGACAAACTAACAAAAATCAAATGAACAATAAATTTGTACTGGAATCTTTTCGAGCTTATCTTGAATTTACAGGGGAAAAAATCACAGAGGGTAAAAGCGATTTTGCTCTAGATCTAAATTTTGTTAAAGGATATGTCGATAAGATACTCGAAAAACAAAAGGAGTTGACCTCGAAATCCTCAATATTCTCCAAATACGCAGATTCACCAAATCCATACGAATCCTGGATTAAAGAATGGAAAGGAAGAAAATCGAATGCAGGTAAAGATTGGCCAGATAAAAAATCTCCTACTGCATTACACGTCTATGGATCATTTGCAGCTCCATATCTATGGGATAAATTAACTCCTGAGCAGAAAGACGAAACTTATAAAGACCTAATGGGTCTTATGAAGGGAAGCGGATACTCAACAGAAAAAGAATTTAATAAACTTCTAAAGGATAAAGATCAGGTTGGAGCAAAACCTTATGTTGCTGTTATCCCATCTTTTGTAGAAATACCACCAACAGAAATTTCTGTTCCTGGTAAAATTACAATAAATGGTATTGATGAAGGCATAGAGAATAAAGTTTTCAAAGATAATAGATGGGGTTCGGGTGACGATTCAGCAGGTGGAAAAGTAAATCCAGATGCCTTTCAAGATCCAGCAGTTCTAGCAGATATTAAATCCGAGATTGACAATTTTATGAAAAGTTTTTCCTCAGGAGAAATAAGTAAAATTATCTCTCTTAGAATAGAATCGTCTGCTTCGAGATACAGAAATACCAGTGATAACGGAGGAAAAGCAGAGAAATTATCTTGGGGCGAACTTGCTTATAACAGAGCAATAACTATTTTAAACTTATTTAGTGAGGCAGCAGACACCTATAATCTTTCAGAGGAGAAAAGAAAAGAACTAAAAGAAAAAGTTTTAATAGATTCCAAGGGGTCTAATGGGGACGGAACTAGTGGTCCTAATCCTCCAACTCCTTTAAAATTTGGTTACTACGACGAAAAATCAACATTTGTTTTGGATAACGGAACATTTGGAAAGGGAAAATCACCAGAAGAAAATAGAAAAACAGTAGTAAAGGCAGTATTGGGAGAAGGAGGAAAACCTACTGGAAAGTATACAACTGCATCTATTGATCCAGAAGCTACAGCAGAAAGCTATGGTAAATTTAGATATGTTAACTTTGTCATTGAAGCAGAAACAATGTCCAAAGAACCAGATTTAATAGTTAAAGTACCGGGAGCAAAAGAAGCAAAATACACTCCGAAGGTTGGATTTCCTAAAACTACTTCAGGACCACCAATAAAGAGGAAGAAAAGAATAAGGAGAATTATAGGAATTCCCGGAACAGGGACAAGTCCATTCTCGTGTCCAGGAGATCAATTCTAATCCAAGGAATCATATACAAAAAAACCCGACTAAAAATCGGGTTTTTTGTTTGGAAATAAATTTTAGATTCCGAAAGTAATAACGCAGAAGTACCTTATTCCTGGTTCTCCTTCGAAGATGTAGTTTTGATCCTTTACAATTTTAATCCCAACTTTATGAGCATCTTTATGAATCATTGCTTCGTTGTGTCCGGGGCTAAGTTTAAAAGACTCTATTATTTTTTTGGCAAGGTCTTTATTGAAATAGTTAAATCCTTTTAAAGATCCCTTTCCGCCTAAAGTAATTTCTTGTCTACCAAATGGGCAATCCAAACCAGAGAAGTGTTTAATTCTTTCATCTGGATCTGAGATTTCATCAAATCCAGGGAAGTCTTGAAATTCAAAGTGAGTTACACTATCAGATAAAAGTTCATATTTTACTTGATGTTCAGCAGCTTTACAAAGACCTTTGTCGATCACTAATGGGCTTAGACCTTTAGAAACTCTATATTCGTTCAAATATTTAATAGTCTTTAATTCAGAAGAGTCTTGAGCTAAAGCTAAGATTGGAATTAAGAAGGAGATTAGAGCTAATTTTTTCATGATCTTTGATGTTTGGTTCATATAAATATACGAACCTCGGGACAAATAATCAGGAATAAATTGGAAATCTTTGCATTAAATTTCTAGCTCTTTCTTTTGTTGTTATCAGAACTTGTGGGTTGTTGTGATTCCGAAGTGCTGTGTCAATTAAATCTGCAATTATCGCCATCTCCTTCTCTTTCAATCCCCGCGTAGTAACGGCAGCAGTTCCGATTCTAATCCCGGAGGTGACAAAAGGGCTTCTAGTCTCGAACGGAACCGTGTTTTTATTCACCGTGATGTCACACTTAACGAGAGTGTCCTCAGCCATCTTGCCGGTTAAACTATTAAACTTGGACCTCAGATCTATCAGCATCAGATGATTATCGGTTCCTCCTGAGATAATAGAATATCCCATCTCGGCTAAATGTCCTGCAAGCGTCCTAGAGTTCTTTATTACCTGTTCACAGTATTCTCTAAAGTCATCACTAAGTGCTTCTTTAAACGCTGCTGCTTTAGCTCCTATAATGTGTTCTAAAGGTCCTCCCTGAGTTCCAGGAAAAACTGCTCCATCTAAAATTGAACTCATCATCTTGATATCTCCCTTTAGAGTCTTTTCACCAAATGGATTTGCGAAGTCTTTTCCCATCATAATAACTCCTCCTCTTGGACCTCTTAGAGTCTTATGAGTTGTCGTGGTTAAAATATGACAGTGAGGGACCGGATCGTTTAATAGTCCACTTGCAATCAAACCTGCAGGATGAGAAATATCTCCCATCAAAATTGCTCCAACCGAGTCTGCAATAGATCTAAATCTTTCATAATCCCAGTCTCTAGAATATGAGCTAGCCCCGCAAATGATTAATTTGGGTCTTTCCCTCTTTGCTATCTCCTCTATCTTGTCGTAGTTTAGTAGACCAGTCTCCTCATCAACTCCATAAAAAGATGGGGTGTAGTTCTTGCCCGAAAAATTAACAGGGGATCCGTGAGTCAAGTGCCCTCCGTGACTGAGATCAAATCCTAAGATTTTATCGCCCGGTCTCAGAACTGCTAGCATCACAGCTGCATTTGCTTGGGATCCTGAATGTGGCTGAACATTAGCCCATTCCACACCAAATAGCTTCTTTAATCTGTCGATAGCTAGCTGTTCAACCTTATCAACAATCTGACATCCTCCGTAATATCTACGGCTGGGAAGTCCTTCGGCATATTTATTGGTTAGAATACTACCTGCAATGTCCATTATTTGCTGGCTGACAAAATTCTCCGAAGCGATCAGTTCAATCCCTTCTTGTTGTCTCTTGAGTTCCTGATCGATCAGATCAAAAATCTCTTCATCTTTAGAGTGCATTAATTTATAGAGTTCGTTACCCTATATATTATCAGCTAAAAAGAGGTCCAGGATTAATGTCTGTTAGATTTGGGTTCTTTCCCTTAGACTTTAGATATTCAATAGCTGCCTGTCCTGCCCAATCCATAGGGTCCGACATTTTAGGTTCCCCATAAACTCCCCCTTGTTGAACTTGTCTGTTGGTTGGGTCTACACCTGCTACTTTATTCATTGAATCTAGCTTTCTTTTAATAGAATCTAGATATTCCTGGTTTGGCATCATATCTTATTTATCCTTTGAATTTGGCATTTTAGTTCGGGGGCTGGTTTAGATCTCCCCTAAGATACTGAGTTTGGGTTCGTGTCTTAGATGCTCTAAGATAATATTCTTCCCCTGGGAATCTAAGTAATTCTTTTACTAGTGTTCCTGAGAAAAAGTTTCCCGGACTTAAAAAATTTTTGAATTATTTTCTAAGAGTGTATTTCTTAGCTAGAAAATCGGAAAGATCGTCGATGTTTTTCTTCTTCTGAGCTACCTTTTTAGCAGCTTCCTCTTCAGCAGATTTAACTTGAGCATCCCCGGAATACCTCAGATCGTTTATATCCGTTGTTCCTGCAATCACGTCAGTGGATTTCTTTCTTCTGACATTTGTTTCTGCCTGTTTAAGTATTCCTTCCCTAACCTTGTCGATTATATCTTGTGCGGAATTTTCAAACTCTGAAGCTGCTGAAATTGGCTGATATGTGGAAACTAATTTTTGTCTTAGCGCATCAGCTTTTGGGTTCAATGCAGTTATCTCAGCATCGAACTTTTGAAGCTTTTTATAGTAGCCCTCTGCTGCTCTTTCTCCGATATTAGGGATATCATTCTGCATGATATTCTTAACCTTGTTGACATTGGGAACTATGTAAGTATCCTGAAAAGAAATAACTTCATTTTTTGAGTCCGGATAAGCAACTGCCAGATTATCTAGCATGTCATACATATTTAGAAGTTTTGCCCCTGTTGAGTCTGCTAATCTTAGAAGATCCTGAGGTGTAGGGGGTACAAATTCTTGACCTTCAGAGACGAAAGAGAGATTCTCTTGGAGAGCAAGAGGTTTCATTGCCTTAAGGATCTCATCCATGATAGACATTGACTTTGTTTTCTCTTCCGGGGTAAAGTTTTTAAGGGCTGCATTTGAAGCGGACCTTAAAAACTCAGTAGCTTGAGGAAGATTCTCAGTTTCCTGCCCATAGTCATATTGCCCTCTTGCTCCAAATTCCCCTGGCTTAACCGGAAGATCCGAAAGAGAAGCAACTTTTCCTTGTAGAAATTTGGACATTTTAACAATCATGTCCCATCTTGCTGTTGGATCTTTTACTTTGATAATCTGGTCCATCAACTTTGGCCAGTTGTTAGGATCAAAAAATCCAGGTTTTTGGGCAAAGAAGAATCCGTAAAGACCAAAGATCTCGGAAAGCTTATAAGCGATGCTTCTGTAAGAGTCCTCTTTCCCTTTTTTGTCCGGACCTAAAGTTGAATCCTCATTAACAGAAAAAGTCCCACTTAAGGGACTTGTTTCTGTTTCCGATAGGCGGAAAGATTTAAAATTTTGTATGTTTGAAAGTCTTCTCATTAAAGAGAATTTCTTACTTTATTTTAGAAGTTTAAGAATTTCTTCTTTCATGGTATCTCCTTTAACGGACATAGTCTTGGTTCCTACACTTTTAACCTCTCCCGCTAGGGTTTCAGCTCCACCAATCCAAGGTTTTTCGTCCAGTTCATAAAGTTCCTGGAATCTTTTGATTGCTGGTTTTCCGTCTTTCATCTTTTTACCGCTTAGAGCTTTAAGAATAGTCAAAACGTAAGCAAGATCCGATTCTTTTACATATCCATCGAGAGCATCTACTACTCCTTTAACTCCGTTTCTTCTGTCCTTAAGAAGATCAATAGCAGTTGCTGCTACTGCACCACCAAGAGGAAATCCAAGGAATGCTGCATACTTAGCTGCTGGAAGAATGGTATTGATAAAAGAAGATAGACCTGAAGTTTCTCCTAGAATGTCATCATCAGTAAGAGTTCCTTCTGTTTCATTCGCTTTTGCAGTATATTTTTCTTTCAGAAGATCAGCTAGAATTTTATAAGCCCACTGTCCTCTAGGAGCTTTTGGATCGTTTAATTTATTTGGAGTTTCAGCTCCATTTCTTGTATCGTAAAGACCTCTTAGAGTATCTTCTCCTGCAAGACCATCTACGTGTTTACCGTTAAGCTTTTGGAATGATTTAACTCTTTCTACCGTATCGTCTGTGTAATTCTTCTCATCTGCAGTTTGTCCTACGATTCTATTGATTGCAACCACTACGTTTCCGGTGTCCCCCTTCTTATAAAGGAGTTTTACCTTTGCTGGTCCTGCTTCTTTAGAAGGATCGTATTTGGATTTTTTAGCAGCCTGATTTGATGAAGAAGCCTTAGAAGCCTTAACTGCTGCTTGGACATCAAAAGCTTCAGAAATCCCCGAATAAGCATCAAAGCTAAGAATTCTAGATTCTTTAATAGCTTCATCTTTCTTCAATTCTGCATAAAGTTCATTTGTGATATCAGGAGACGATGGATTTTCAAGACCGTATCCAGACTTCATAACTTTTACGATTTCTGCCGTACTACGACCAAATTTACCGTCTGTTCCCATTGATTTAAACTCAGGAAGATTTGCGACCGACTTTACGTTTTTGAATTTATTCATTACCAACTCCTGGAATTCTTTAACTTTTCCGTTCTCTTCGTTAGATTTTTCTGGGTTGTATTCTACAACTGTTGCCTTTAAACCTGCTTTTTTAGTTGCTTCTTCCCCTTCTTTATTTTGAAGGTAGGTGATCTCTTTATCTTTTGCATCCTGAACTAGAGCTAAAGCCTGAACTAGAATTGCTGCTGCTTCTTTGTTAGTAGCATCTTGCTTAAGCATTTTTTCTGCAATTTTATCAGCTTCGGTTGGGATTTCCGCAAGTCTTGTAGCTGCTTTTTTAATCTCGTCTTTGCTGATCTCGTTATTCTTCTTGTCTAAAAGATCTCCCATCTTTGCAGCAATCTGGTTTACTTCAGTTTGGAGTTTTTGTACGTCTGCTGCCATTCCTGGAGTCTGAGCTAGAGAAGCAAGTTTTGCAGTGACAAGAGTTACCTGTTTGGATACATCTTCGATCATTCCCTTTTTACCTTGAAGAATTCCTTCGAAAATTTCCTCATCATCTCCGTGGTAAAAAGAATCATTCACCACTTTTGCTAGATCTGTCTTAAGATCATTGGACTTGGCAGAGTCTTGAATTCCTTTTAGATAAGAATCTATCTTAGCGTTGATAAAGTCGTTAATGTGCTTAAGTTCTTCTGGTTGATCTTTGTATTGGTTGATCAAAGCTCCAAGAGCGTCTGCTGCTTTAGTTCCGGCAGCAACCCAAGCATCGATAGCCTCTGGTGCTCCCTTTGTTGTGTTTTCTGCGGAAGCCTGCTTAACTTTGCCCATAATTTTAATAAGGGCTGCTGGCTTATCTGCTACGGGAGCAGATTTTATAGAAGCCATGTCAGCATCTATGTTCGCATCGTAGGATTTAGCAGGGAAAGTCAATTCTGAGCTGTATGAATTTAAAGCAGTAGTCAAAATAAGACCTAAAGTTTGATCATAAAGCTTGCTAGCTTCTGTCGGCTTAGCAAGAAGCCCTGGCCCTGCTGCGTCTGCTTCATAAAGAGCGCTAAAGCTGGAGAAGTCGTGTATTTTTCTCATATTGAATTTATTTTTAATTTTCTTATATATCTTTTTTTTTGAAGATTTTTTATTTCTTTTCCCCTTCTTTTTTGAGATAGATGTCCAATAAGTCTTTATCTATCCCCTTCTTAACTCCAGTTGTTGGAATGATGGTAGATTTAAGTCCCATTGCAACGGTATTTTTCTTCTGAGTCTCGTTGTACTTTGAAAAATTATCCCAGCTAGTTCTAAAGATAGTTCTAAATAGCTTCTTACCTTCTTCGCTCGGTTCAAAGTCTTTACCTAGGATATAGTCAATCCCCTCTTTGTTGTCTGAATAAACCTCGTCTACTGTCTTCTTGAGTTCATCTAGAAGTTCTCCCGGGGTTGGAAGATCTTTCTTCTTCTCTTCCGCTTTCTTTTCTCCTGTTGCTTCTAAGAACTTATTAACGTCAAATTTAACTTTTGCTTCATTAATCTCTTCAAAATCAGTGAAGGATTTAAATCTTCCAAAAGAAAAGGATTCATTTTGCTTAGTAGATCCTGAATAGGAAAATACCTTATTCAGGAATTCATCGGTGATATCGGAAGTCTTGTCGTCCATGCCAAATCCAGCCTTAAGTCCTTTAATGATCTTTGCTGTATTGTCTCCAAAATAACCATCCCCTGCAAATTTTCCTTCTGCAAACTTTTTAAAGTCTTCAGACCCTTTAATTATGTCTTTGAACTTTCTGATTACTTCTTCTTGGAAAGATTTTACCACTTGATTTTTCTTTCCTTTTACATCATCTTGTTTGACAGTTCCTTTGAACCCTATTGCATCTTTTGCAGATTTGTTCCAGTTATCTTCGGTCTCTTTTTCTTCTTTTGCCTTCTCTACGAATTTTTTATCATTCTCAGTAGCAGCTTCTAGAGACTTGAGTGCATCAACAAAAAGAGCTGCTGCCTCTTTATTTGTTTCGTCCTCTTTTGCTAAAGATTCGGACTTCTTAGATAGAAGAGTAGGGATTTCTGAAATTTTAGCTGCAATTTCTTCTAGTCTATCCCCGTCGATATCTTTCCTTTTCATATCCACCATCTTACCAACCTCTGCGCTTAGTTGGGTGACTTCATCCTGATATTTCTTAACATCTGCCTGCATTCCTGGGATGGCAGACATATCTTTAAGGATTGACATCACTACAGTTATTTCTTTTGAAATGTCTTTAATCTTTCCTTTCTTACCACTGAAAACACCTTCATTGAGATATTCAAAGCTTTCGTTCTTTTTAGATAAAGCTTGTTCTACTTCCTTTTTGAGATCATTTTCTTTAGAAGAAGATTGGAGATTTTGTTTTTGGGTATTGATAAAATCTGTGATGGATTTTTCGATCTCCTCTTTATTATCAGGGAGTTTTTCGATAATTTTACCAAGAGCAGCAATAAATTTTTCTCCTGCTGCTGTCCAGGATTCTCCTGCTGCTTTTGCTTCTGCACTGTCTTTATCGACTGCAGCTTTAACGTTTGCTAGGATTTTCTTATATGAATCAACTCCTGGAGCTTTTGCAACTGAATCCAAGTCTGCAATAATCTTAGCATCATAGGGATCTTCAGTTAGCTTCAACTGAGACATATATGAAGTATTAATATAGGACAGGATTTGTTTTAGAAGACCCAGATAGGGTTTTTCTTTGTTTTCCTCTGCTTCGTAAATTTTTGAGAAGGAGGAGAAATCATAAATTCTTTTCATTGGACATCTTTTATTTATGTCCTATATATCTCGGAGTAAGATGCTTTTAATAAGCCTGATACGACTTTTCTTCCACTAGGGAAGATCCAGAGGCAAGATTTATCTCTTTCTTTACCCTGGCTCTTTCGTCGTTAGTAAAGTAGACCTCTCTAGCTAGAGAAATAAATTCTTGACCAAAGTCCTTTCTTCTCTCGCACTCTCTGATGTCATCTTCAACATTCCATAGTTTTTGATTGATGGACTTTAATTCCGAATAAAGCGAGCTAATAGAAGAATTCCTAAGAAGATCTGTGCAGTCATTAGTTAACTCTCTGTATTCATTTTCGATATTAACTAGCTTAGATGGGTCTGTGATGTTTCCCATTTTAATTTCTAGAATTGAAAATTTATCTAAAAGTTCTCCGTTGGAAATTTCTACTTTCATAATTAAATTAGTGGCGGAGGCTTAGGGATTCGAACCCCAGGATGCCTTTCAACATCTTCAGTTTTCAAGACTGACGCAATCGACCGCTCTGCCAAACCTCCGTATTTAATATATTATATCTGTCTAAAATAGATTTGTTTCGTCAGTTTCTAAAGAAGTCGTGTCCTCCTCTGACAGACTTATCCAAAAAAAGAACTTTAGATCCATCTTTAATTGGGGTCATGTTTTCTGCAACCGCAAAGGGATGATCCAAAACTAAAGCAGGGGGATTGTCGTAGAAATATCTGTTTAGATGAGACTCGTCGTGCCAAACTGCAATAATCCCCCTAGATAGATCGTCTTGAATATTCTCAAAGATCAACTCTGACATTTTAACAAACTCTTTAGAAGATCCCCCGAAAAATCCTCCGCAAAAGTATCTACTATCCGACCCGGTTGGAATACATGCCTTGCTCTCTGAATTTCTTTCTGGAGACCCTGGACCAACGAAAAGACACGGATGAATAGTTCCAAACATCCCCGGCTTGAGGATATCTGTCGATATTTCTTTGATGAACAAAGAGTCAACATCAACATAAAAACAGTAATCCGATTTCAATAGCTCATTACTTGCGGAAAGAAAATAATCAAATCTTTTTAGAGTTGTAAAAGGCCAAGGCTCATGCTGTATTTCATTCTTAATAAATTTAATTCTCTTATATGAATTAAGGCTGATAGGAAGATCTAGATTAGTGTGAACTATCACAGTAATCTCTGCCTCGGGGAAGAAAAATTCATCTATTGATGGGCAGACGATATCCAAAAAAGAGATATACTTGTTTGTTGCAATTAAATTTAAAGCTATTTTCATTTTAAAGATGTTGGACTTACTTGTGGTTTTGGTACAACCTCAGTCTTTCTGAGGGTAGCAGCTCCATTTGAGTTGTCCCCTGTAATCTGAGAAGAGTGAAGTCTATAATTTAAAAGATAATCATCAACGATGAACATTTTAAATCCACCCTCAGAAGCTCTCTTCCAAAGAAGAAAATCCTCCTGAGGGATTTCGGATGGGATGTATCTATTATGCTCCCAAAAATTCTTAGAAAAAGCAACAGAAGGATGTGCTATTACATTGTGTCCCCCTGAAAGATTTTTTTCTATCTGTCCCATGTCAGCTAAGTTAATGTATTTAAGTGTGGTATCGGTTCCGTTTCTCTCCTCGAAATAACACATGTTGCTGGAAACTAAATCCATTCCGTTCTTCAGCTCCACCATCTGCTTTTCGATTCTATTTGGATTGTAAAAATCGTCCAGATTTGTATTAAACACAAAATCGCAACCGTCAGAAAATGCACGATCTATAATAAAGTTCATTGCTTCCGCGTGATTTGAGAATTTTTTACTGTGGAATTCTCTTTCTTGGTCATGTGAAATTCCTTCAAAGATAGAATAGTCATCTCCTCCATAATTAATCTCGTAGATCTTGAAGTCATTATCTCTTTGAAATATCATAGAATTGATACATCTATCCACCCACCTTTTCGGGTAGATCATTTGGATTTCCTTATGGAAAAAAATAACTCCTTTTTTCATGATCGGATGTATGCAACGAGAATATCTTGATCTTGATGACCGTTCAGAAATTCAAATTTATACTCTGGATTTATCTCTTCTAGCTTTTTATAGATGTCGTCTTTAAAAAATCCATGAACCGGATTTGGCTCCTCCCAGCATCTCATATCGTCTATCATGATGGTATGATCTTTGATTGGATGATCTTTAATTGCATCTAACTCTTGCATAAGAGGGGTCCAATAATCTCCAAGAGCTGTGTCCCCACAAGAGTGATGGCCATCTAGCCAGAATGTGATTTTTTTGTCTATCCCTCTAATAACATCCGGAAGAACTTTATATGAGTCCCCGTGGACAATTTTCACTCTAGGATTTGATTCGAATCTTTTTCTGGTCTCCTCAAAATATTTATCGGATAGCTCGATGGAGATAACTTCAGGGAATCCTGCTTCTAGAGCCTGTTGAACCCCGTCTCCGATTAGAGATCCGGTTTCGATGAAGATCTCATTTTTATGTCTTCTAAAATTTTCTGTATTTGATGGCATGATATATCTTAAATTTCCATTCCCATACTTTTGATTGTTTCAAAAAGAAATTGGTTTTTTTCTTCTAGTGTGTTTTGTGAGGTTGGCATCCAGCAAGATCCATTGAGATAGTGTACTGCAAGATCCGAAATCTTAATAATAACTTTGGAATTTTGAAGAAACCCCGTGGTTGGATTCCCTAGATATTCTTCTTGGACCCACTTTACTCTATTTCCTGCATCAACCAGAATGTGAGTTCCTCCCCCAGTGTCAAATCCTGAATGTGGAGAAAAATCTACATGGGAAACAGAAATTCCCCTTCTGCCAACTATAAATCCTGGCCAGAGATAGGATTTTCCGTTATTGATCTGTTGAATAGAAATAAGATCGAAATCACTTAGATCTATATTTTTACATATGAAGATGTCGTGGTCTGTTATACACCAGTCTTCAGATTGATCTATGATACCTCTTAAAAAATTTAAAGCAGATCCGTGGGACATTGAAGAACTCATCCCTACTGGGTGTGTGTGATTGTGACATTCAACCCCTAGCTCTCTGCACTTGGATTCGATTGCTGGACTTGCCTGATTGTTAATAACAACTAGCTTATATCCTTCTAATTTATCTAGACACTTCTTTTGTATTTCAACAAAGTCTGGTCTATTAAAGTGAACTGAATAAACTTTCATGATTTAAGTTATAGTTTTATTTACAGGGCAAGTTTCTTTTTATCCCAATTCTTTCTTTGATTTTGAGAGGGCGGATGCAATTACCTGATGCATATCATAGTACTTATACTCGGCAAGTCTACCTCCAAAAATGAAATTACTTAATTTCTCAGACTCTTTTTTGTAGAGGGAATATATTTTATTATTCTTCCCGTCATTAATTGGATAATAAGGAATATCTCCTCTTGAATATTCTTTTGGGTATTCTCGGGTTATCCAGGTAACATCAGACTTTGACCCTTCAAAGTGCTTGTGTTCTGTTATTCTGGTATGAGAAATTTCTTTCTCTGTATAATTAACTATTGAGCATCCCTGATAGTCCTCAGTCTCCACTCTCTCATTTTGAAAATCCAGAGATCTATATTCAAGCTCTCCGAATTTGTAATTAAAAAATCTATCTATTTTTCCGGTAAAGATGATCTTATCTGATATTGAATTATAGTATTTAGAATCCGAAAAATAGTCCACCCCAGTTTTAACCTCAATCCCATCTAGAATATTTTGGATCATTTGAGTATATCCTCCCACAGGAATTCCTTGATATTGATCAAAGAAATAATTATCATCGAAAGTAAAACGAATAGGAATTCTTTTTATTATGGAAACAGGAAGATTTTTTGGATCTCTTCCCCACTGCTTAAAAGTGTATCCTTTAATAAAAATTTCATAGATCTCCTCTCCAACCTGGCTCAAAGCCCATTCTTCTAGATTCTTTGGATTTTTAATAGGAACTGCTTTTTCTTTAATTTTATCTATGGCTTCTTGGGGAGTTTTAGTTCCCCAGACCTGATGGAGAGTTAGAAGATTAATCGGGAAAGAGTAAATTTTATCTCGGTAACTTACTCTAGGGGAGTGTTTATACGCACGAAATTCAGAAAACCTATTGACATAATCCCAGATCCTTTTATCGTCCGTATGGAAGATGTGAGGACCATATACGTGGATGTTTATCCCATCTTTTTGTTCAGTATAACAGTTTCCAGCAATGTGGTTTCTTTCTTCTATAAGAAGGCACTTTTTCCCCTTGTCGGTAGCTTCTCTAGCAAAAACGGATCCAAATAATCCAGATCCTACTATTAGATAATCATACTTTTTTGTCATTAATTAAATATCAAATACCAAGACCTTTCAAATGCATGTCCTTCTGACGGATTAGTGACATCAGAACTTTTATCTAATATTTCGAGACATCGGGTGTAAAATTCTTTTGAATTTTTGTTTATTAAATCTTTAGACACACCAAAAATTGCTCCAGTTCCAAATATCCATTTCTTAGATCTGATATCTGGAATAATTTCAAGAGGGACAGTTAAACAACAAGAATTAAGAGAGTGCTTATTTCTCCAAAAAGATCCGTTTAGATTTCCACTTTCCTCTACTCCATCATCCACAATTTTCATTTCTAACACGTTTTTGGAGAAATATTTAAATCCGATTTCCGAATCCAAGAATTTATGAATCTCGGATTTAAAATTCTCCGATACATGGTCATCTGGGTGAGCTTGGGTAAAAATAATTCTTTCGGGGAGACTATCAAAAAATTTTACAATGTGATAGAGATATGTTTGAGATTCCCTCCCAATATTCTCCATATTAATTATGGACACTCCCGGTCCAAAATCAATTTCGATTTTTTGACCTTTATTATAGATGAAAACTTGAGTGTCTTCTCCGGAGATGTCTTTTACCCAAGACAAGTCTTCATTATATCTAGCAACTACTATGTGATTTTTTTGACTCATTATTCCTTAATTGCCCACCAAACGTGACCATCTGCTTCAACTATGCTAAGACCATTTTGTTCCGCAAATCTATTTACTGCATCAGAAACCCCAGGAAAATTAGAATGATTATAGTCGTGACCCGAAATCATCCCACCTTTCCTTATTTTTGGGAACCAGTGATTAAGATCCTCTGTTACCCCTTCGTCAGTATGAAGAGCATCGATAAAAACAAAATCTAATTCCTCTTGAACGTCCGAAGAAGCATCCGTAGTTGACTTTCTAATTAAAGTAAATCTATCTCCAAACTGGGACATTCTATTTAGAGTAAACTCATATAGATCATCATAATTTTTCTGTTGATAAGAAATCCCATCCCAGAAAAAAGCATCCGTTGTATTTCCATAGTTTTGATATAAGTCAACACCATACAATTTTTCGATCTGGGTATTTTCTAAAATTTGTTCAGAGTGACCTCCAAAAGCAACACCAAGTTCAGCTCCCTTTTTATACCCTCTATCGTTAATGATTGCCGGAATTACATGATAATATAAATCCCCCCAGCTTTTGTCTGCTTGGTCTGCGTGTAAATGTGAAATATTTTCCATTAGATTGTTTCAGATTTAAATTTTTGTAAAATTCTGGAATTATAAATCCCGGAGAGGTTCGAGGTGTTTGTCCAGTGGCTTCCCGGGTGCATTCTATGATAGTATTCTGCTTTATTCAGAACCTTAATTTTTCCTCCTGATTTCATCCAGTAGTAATTAAATGCAATTGCATCGCATCCGTATGGTTCCCTCATAGAATGATCTTCCTCTTCAAAAATCAGAGGAGCTCTTTCTAGATAAAATTTTCTATAAGAAAAGAAATTTCCCGCATTCAAAAGTCCATCAAATCCATAGTCTTTATCGTGAATCGGTTTGACCTCATTGAATCCAATAGGGTCATTTCCAAATCTTCCGTGGTCCCAGCATCCCTCACATCTTCCCCAAGGTTCTACATTTCCATTTGCTAGCATCATATCTGCATAATATGAAACGTTGGAGTCCCATGGAAATTCCGAATATAGACTATCCAGATAACTTTTGTAAAGATAGTTATCAGAATCTAAAAGGATTACCCAATCTAGTGTGCAATTTTTAATTGTCTCCAGTTTATTCTTATAAGCTCCAAGGTTAGATGAATTTCTAAAAACCTTAATTTTCTCACTCCTATCTTTCAATTTTAAAACATTCTGAAAATCTGATTCTGGAGAGAAATCATCATTGATTACAATTTCTCCTATTCGGTCATCGTGGAGAATATTATTAAGACACTCTTCAAGAAGAGCTGATCGATTATAATGAGGGATTCCTACTGCTATTTTTTCCATTTTATTTAAATTCCTTTACTGTTTGTGTTATAGAAGAAGAACATCCTTCCATAGTGAAAAACTTGGGATAAATTTCGTTGATGTATTTTCTTCTTTCCTCAATTTCTTCCTTGGATATAGAGTCAATAATTTCCGGGATCTTTTCTATATCTTTCTCCTTTAAAAGAACAGCTAGTTTATTCCAATCCACTTTATCCGAGAAAGGAAGCCAGTGGTCCACATCATCCTCAACAATATAAATCGGAATTGCTCCAACTTCTAAAGTTTCATATAGTCTAAATGAACTTACTCCATATCCTCTTGGACAAAGGGAGAAAGTAGACTGTTGAAGATGATCTAAGAATAAAGTAACATCATCCCCAGAATCTTTCAAATAAAATCCGGGAAGTCCAGTAAGGACCTCGAACATTTTGGGTCTAACCCTGCTCCCTATCCTTCCAATAAAAGAAGCCTTATAGGTGTCATTCTCCCATTTTGCTCCGTGGGGATCGCATAGAAGGGGAATTGGAAAATCCTTCATGACCGTAGAGCTATTTCCACAGCAGGAAAAAGTGATTAGATTCGGCATAGACACCCTTACTCCATCGTCATATTGAACAACGGTAAAATAAGTTTTATCTTTAGGAAGAGAATCACAGAATGCTTGAAGTTCTTGATATGAATTTCCCCAGTTATGACTGACATGATATGAAGTCCAAAAAATAGGAAGATAACAAAGATCTGTTTCAATGTGATCTTTATTTCTTAGAGCATACTGATAGAAGTATTCCTCTATTAAAAGTCCAGATTGATGGACCGGATAATTGAAGGGCATCCTTTCCCTAAATCTATCAGGGGTTTGTACTATTTCCATTATATGATAGAGAATTTTTTCTTCACACCATCTGGAGTTGCATGAACACTCTCTAGAGTTAAAATAGGTCTTCCAGTTCTTTCTGAAATAACCTCTGCTTTTCTATAGTGAAACTTATCATGAGTATCATCAACCAATACGGTTTTACTGAGATCAAAAAGATCTAAATAACTAAGCAATCCTCCTCTATATCCCTTAGGACCATCTACCAATATTAAGTCGTAATTCCCAACATTTTTCATCTCTTCTTTTAGAACTTCAGGGTCGTACCAGTGAGAGTCCTCTTGGAAAAAATCCCACATGAAAGGAAATTTCTCTTTAGAATATGGAATCAATGGAACCGAAAGATATTGAGAGTCATATTTCCCGATAAAGTTGGGATCATCTTCAATAGAGATCATTTTATATTCTCTAGAAAGAACCTCAGTTCCTGATCCGCTTCCAAGTTCTAGAATAGTGCTTCCTTTGGGAAGTATTTTCTGGATTTCCAAGAAAGTCTCGGGACAAAGTCCCCATCCGTCGTAATTGTAATTTTCTATCATTATTATTTTAAAATTATTTCATTTCTTCCTGCTGTGTCTAGATAATCGATTCTATCTATTCCTGAATAGTCATATCCATCTAGAATAAAATTAGTCCATTCACCAAAGTAAGGTCTTTCTAGGGAGGTTGTTCCTGCTAGTGCAGAAATCCCACATCCAACATCGATAAAAACAGAATTTTTATAGTTTTTAAACTTATGGGCAACTGCTAACTTTGCTATTCCAATTCCGAAAATAAAAACATCTGCTTTAGATTTAGAAAGGCCCTCACCAATTATTCTCTCAAGATTTTCCGGGTCATCACAAGAAAATCTCTCCGGAACTTCGATGTAATCTACAAATTCTTCAACTCCTAGATATTTTCTATATTCCTCCCTCTTCATCATCTCTTTGATGAGATGGATTTTTTCAGACCCTCCTATTATCCCAATGCTAGATGGGAATTGTTTAAATATCCATCTGCTTGAAATTACAGAATAGGCAAATTCCATAGGAAAATCTATTTTTCTAAAATCTATTACCCTATTAAAATCTTCCGTCCATTCTGTATATAGTTGGGTCATTAAATAATCTGACTCTTTAATTCCATCCCAAAAAACAGATAAGTCGATAGAGTTTATATTTTTACTGAGATGTCTTCTAGGAATATTAGTTCCATCTACTCTCTTTTCCAAAAATCTAAATTCCCCATCTGCAACCCTCAGAAAAAGATTTGGTGTTTTATTTTTGACGGAATCTAAAATTATCTCCTTGAATCTCGAAAAGTCCTCCTTAAAAGAAGGCCAAGTAGACTCCATATTATAGCAAGGATGATCTATATCATAAGAACAGATATTCCCAGTCCCCTCTATCTTATACAGATCAATCATTATTTCTTAAAGATGTCAAAATACTCCCCGAGTTTAATCTTGGTCCCCATTGTAATAGTTTCCTTGATTTCCTCTTCACTATATTTAGAATATGGAAGAACCCTAAAATCTATACTGATTCTGGTTTTCCCCGTATCGTTGATTTGGTTACCGTGGCTTAGATTTGCACCGTTCCAGATATAATATTCTCCGTAGTGTGCATCCATAGGGGAAAAATCCCCGAGGTCTTCTTTACTTTCGGCCCAGATCGTATTATTCCCAATTGCATCTGTCAGTGGAAGGAAGACGTTAATTTCGTCCGTTCCGTGACTGTAGTCCTTGTCTTTATGGAATGCAGCAACGCCTAGATTATTGGGAACCTGAATTCTAAAAGTTGGTATTTTCTGATATAAAACATCTTCATCAAATCTGGGAAAGATCTCTTCCTTTAAAAATTCCAGATATAGGTCAAAAAAGTTAGTCTCCCAAATCTTTTCATAGAATCTCTTATGAAGGTGAGTTCCTTGATCTGTTTCGATGGTTAAAATTCCAAAATTGCAGTCTTGGGATAAATGTATTTGTGAAAGGTCCTCTTCCGAAAAAACCTCAGTTAAGCATTCCCTTAACTTAATTTTAGTTAAATCAAAATTAAATTTTATTCTTCCTGCCTCTTTTATTTGCTCTGATAGATTATTCATTTCTTACCATCCTTTCTTGATACATTCAACAATATATTCTCTCTGTTCTGGAGTTACCCACCATCCACACGGGATGCAAATCATCTCATCTACCAATTTTTCCAAATCGGGTAATAGAGTTTTATATTCTGAAACACAAGAATGTTTATCGTTTCTTTCATGAACCCGGCTTACCATAATGTTGCAATCCCTCATATGATCCATGAATCTGTCTCTATTCTTAACTTTGATAGTATAAATCCAATATGTAGACTGTCTATCTTCTTTACATTCCATCAGTTCCACCCCTTCTACTCCCCGTAGATTTTCATTATAGAAATTGGCATTTTCTATGTTTTTTTCTAATAATTTTTCCGTCACTGTATGGAAGTTATTGATCCCAATCGTTGCATTAATGTCGTTCATGTGGAATTTAAATCCCCATTCTTTTATGTCATCTTCACATCTAAAATCTTTACTATTGGTCTCCCTATCAATACCATACCATCTCATTAGTTTCCCCCTGTCATATAGATCTTTATGAGGAACAACTAAAGCTCCCCCGTCCCCGGTAGTTAAATGTTTAATAGCCTGGAAACTAAATGTACATATGTTTCCGTGATTTCCAATTTTTTTTCCTTTATAAGTACTGCCGAATGCGTGAGCACAGTCTTCTATTATAGCAGGTTTAAATCCTATGATTTTGGAAGCTTGATATTGAATGTTTGATAATCTATCCAAGTCTACTGGATATCCTCCCCAATGAACTACCATAATAGCCTTCGTTTTTGGAGTTATTTTTCTAGCCAAATCATCCAGATCCATATTACAAGTGTTTGGATCTACATCTACCCATTTTATTTTAAATCCATTAGCAAGAATTGGCCAGTTGGTAGCAGTACAAGTTAGAGGAGTCGTTAAAATTTCATCCCCGGGGTTTATCCCAGGCCAGTAGGAAGAATATGAAGCAACCCCATCTATAACAGAATTACTAGACAGAGGATTTTTTAGTAAATGTAGAGCTAAATGTTCTGCTGAAGTTGCGGCATTCGTCGTTAAAACTAAATAATTTCTAAAATAATTCTTCAGGAGAGTTTCAAACTCTTCTACTTTAGCTCCTTGGCCGATAAATCCAGAATATAAAATTTTATTAACTTCTTCTCCTACTTTATCATCAACAAAGACTTTGAATAAAGGTATAATTTCTTTTGGCTTTTTCATATTATTTATTTTTAATGAGAGTCATCGAAGGGAATTCAGAGAAAACTTTTATGTTTAAACCGGATTCATATTTAAAAAGAACCTCCCTAATCTTGGGTTTACTATACTTGATCATCCATTCACAATTATCTCTTTCCTCGCTTCCTCCTTCCATGATTAAAATTCCATCTTTGCTTAGTAGAGGAAGAAGATTATTTATGCAGAATTCATATACCTTTCCGTCGTTTGCAACATCGACGTGAATGATATCAATTTCATTCCCAATAAAATCTGGAGAATTAAAAATATCTCCTTTATTAATTTTTAATCTGTTCGTAGGGACATTTGAATATTTATTGGAGATGTTTCCAAAATTTGCTGCATTGTAAGGAAAGTCCTCGAATAAGTCATAAGCTTCTATTAGACAATCTTCTGAGGTTGAATCCAGAAAACAATCTAATGAGTATCCGTCCAATATACCAAATTCTACTATCCTTTTGGGATCTTGGGCAAAACAAAGTGCTTTAAAAACTTTGGAGAATTTTTCTTGGTGGTAGGAACTCCTTCCTGAGAATTCTTTATCAGAATTCAATAAATCTATCTTGGTGAGCATCATGCCATAAAATGTTTAACTTGTGAGGGTAGTCTTGATATGTATCGAAATAATTTAAGTCCATAAATTTTTTAAACTCATATTCGATAGATTCTTTTTCTTTGACCATCCGATCAAGATCTACAGATTCTATGTATTTTTTTAGTTCTGTAGTTCCGATCATAAAAATTCCGGTGTAAAAATGATTATTTGGTTGATCTGGATAAAAAACCTTAAAAAGATTCCTAGGTGATTCTAGACAATTTTCTAAGAAGTCCGAGGATTGAAGTAGAGTTCTAGGTTCAAAGTGAAAAAACCATTTAAATTTTTTTATTGTATCAAAGTGCTCCCTCCAGAGATCTATATCTCCTGCTCCTTTATTTTTTGATCCGTAGTAGTTCTTGTTATTAATCAAAATCTCCACATCGTTAGATAATAAAATTTCTAAAATGTGAGGGGGTAAATCCTCTTTCTTCTCGACTGTATTGTCTACAAAGAAAACCGAAGCTCTATTTTTAAAAGAAGACGAATCTAAATGTTCAAAAAATTTAATAAGACCCTTTGATATTTGATCTATCCTACCTTGACCTCTGTTCACAGCAATAGATACATCCCCTGGAGGATAAATAGCCGATCTTAGTTCGATAAAGATTTCTTTATTCACCTAGTGTTCTTATCCATCTCTTTATACAAGCCTGAGGAGATAGAGTTTCGAGAATAAATTCTCGGGGTGAATATAAATTTAAGTTATTCAGAAAATTCAAAAAATCTGATGAATATACATCGGGTGAAGAAATCATCCCACACCTTTCATCGAAATAGGAAGCTGAAGTACATGGGAGTTCTTTACCGGGAAAAAGGCTATCCCAAGGACCTCCTTGTTCGTCCCTCAGGTCTTTAGCTTCTATAACAAAAACGGGAGTATTACAACTTAGGGTTTCTTGTAGTGCAAATCCTTGACTTTCGTGAGTTCCGATCCAGATACAATAAGGAGCTCTAGAAATTGAGTGAAGGAAATTCTCCTCCTTATACTTCTGGGTATAGTCGAAAAAATCAAAATCGATTGCAGAAAAAGAAGATCTAAATCCATCTAAAATTCCTCGATCTCTCCTCTTGAAGTAAATAACAGGTTTTCCTATCTTCTCTTGTGGACAGAATTTTCCTATGTCTACGGGGAAAGGCAGGGAGACAAATTTTTTATCTCCAAATAGCTGCTTAGTTAAATCTACTAACCAGGGACTAAGAGAATTAAAGTAGTAATTTTCTCCGGTCGGAAAAGAGGAAAGTCTTTCTAAACTAACGTGGGGACCGTAAATAATTTTCCTTTTTCCGCCCAATGGAGGACTAAAGGAGTCAGTGAACATGATCCAATCGTTTTCTGGGTCTTCAACACTCCACGAAAAATCTATTCCGTTCCCATTCATCAGATCTACCCCTATTTGATTTTTATGGTGGAGTCCCCCTCTAATTCCTATCCTCATATTATCTTATATAGAAAGCATCCCCCCATTCGAAAGGAGTCATTTCGGTTTCAACTCTTTTAAATCCCAATTCTCCAAGAAAAGAATCTAAATCCTCTATAGAATCGTTGTTTTTATAGACCTCTCCCGAATTAATCTCCGTATAGATGTATTTGATATTTTCTAGGTATTTTCCAAATCCCTTGAGAGCTTGAAGTTCTACTCCTTGAATATCCAGATTTACGAAATCAAAATCTTCTGGATTTATTTCATTTTTTTCTAGAAGAGAATCTACTCTTGTGGTTTTCATTTTTCTAGATTCAACAAAGTCCACATGTGGGTGATATTCCCGATGTTTACCAAATTCTAGAATAGACGAGGACTGGAGATTATTTGTGATGTTGAAATCAACCTCCTTTCCATCTTCAGAGTAAACAAGTCCAAAGAAGAGCTTTTGAGATTCCCCATCTACTCTATGGAGATTTCTGGAGACTAAATCCGGATTTCCTTCAACCCAAACTATTTTTGAAACCCCTCGGGAAAGATATTGTCCCATTTCTTCCAGTTCGTGGGCTCCTATGTGAATTATACCTTTTGGGATAAATTGATATTTTTGACAGAGGTGAGAAAATTCTATTAACATTGTGCTTGTTTATTTCTAATTAAAATGTCCATGGGGGTAAGAGGTAATCTTTTTGCATTGAAGTTACTGGACGAATGAATTCTATGGTAAGTTAGACCCTCTTGTATATTATAAAAAGTCTTTCCTTTGTGAACCATCTTAACCCAAACGTCATAATCTTCTAGTCCTTCTACAGCTGGATCCCATCCTCCAACTTCTCTAAAACAATCCGTTTTGACAAAGCATGAAGAATTTATGATCTGATTGTGTCCTTCTAACATCAGATGGGAGATAACTTCATTAGTTTCATATAAACTTATTCTATGACCCGGACGATTGTCTTCATCTATGTAAGTTGTTAGAGTTCCAATCACATCCGCTTCTTCTAATCTTTTTACCTGTCTTCTAAGTTTATCCGAGTGCCACATATCATCTCCATCGATTAAACAGGTTATTTCAGTCTGAACTTCGCTTAACATCTTATTTAAAGTGATGGATTTACCAGATTCCATCCCATAGTCAAGATCAGAAAATCTAGAATCATTACCAACAAGATCTTTGAATATGTCTTTGCTTCTATCCTTTGTCCCGTTAAATCCAACCAGACATTTAAATTTTGAATATGATTGGTTCTTTAAGCTTTCTAAACAGTGGCTCAAATATCTCTCGTCATTATGAACCGGTAATAATATAGTTATTAGATCTTTTCCCATCCCTCACAGTAAATTTCGCTTGCGTCTTTATTAATTGCTGGACCAAACCATCTAGATGGAGCAATTACTTTTTTATCGATTTTAGTATTTAACCAAGCTCCCCACCAGCTATAAGAAGAATTTGCAATAATGTGATGGTCACACAAAGTCATAATTCTTAGATCTGAATAAGGGCTTCCACTATTCACAAAGATAAATTGATCCCCTTTGAATTCCTCCCTGCACCAGTCAACATCATCAGAAAAAACCAAAAATCTAATTTTATCGGATCCAAATTTTCCCATAGAAGACTGGTAATAGTCTTTTGAACATACCGGGTGGTGGTCTGGATATAGTGTATAATCACCTCTTCGGATATGAAGAGAGACTTTTTGATATTTGGGATCTATTTTAGAAATAAATTCCTGAGCAATACTTTCATATTCCTCCTTGAATTTTAGGATGGAAAGAAGAAGATCCCTGTCCTCTTTGAAATATCTTTCGTCCTGGAAATACCCATAAAGATCCGTGTTTGGAGGAAGAGCTAAAACTTCAGGATTAAATTTAAAATCTCTTTCTTGATAAATCGCCGAAGGTTTAATTTCTTCCATCGATTTAAAATACCCCGATGGGATATCAAAGCAGTCCAATAAGTCACACTTCACGTTCATCATCTGACCAGTCTTTGGATCTATTGGCCCATTTGACATAAATCTAGAGCAGTTTTCTATTGGAAAAGATACTTCATATCCTCTTTTCTTAGATATACCAACTGCTGAAGAAAATTGAAATAACTGATTTCCTAGTCTTCCAAGATAACCTATGCTTCTGAAATAAATCATCTTAGTCCTATAGAAGAAATATAGACCATTGTTTCGAAACTATGACGAGTAATTATCTATAATATTAGAAATGAGTGAAAAATTAGCTATCGTAGTTCCGTATAGAGACAGAGAAGAACATCTAAAAAAGTTTCTACCTGCCATGAAGAGGTGCGATTTTCTTGACGGAATAGATTACGAGATTCTAATAGTAGAACAAGAAGAGGGTAAACCATTTAATAGAGGTAAGCTTTTAAATATCGGAGCAATACAGTCACACACGGCAAGCTACTATTGCTTTCACGATGTCGATATGCTTCCTATGGTTTCGGACTATTCATACGTTTCTACCCCAACACATCTGGCTGCAGAAGCAGAGCAGTTTGGATTTAAACTTCCGTATCAAGGATATTTTGGTGGTGTTACTTTGTTCGATAAACACTCTTTTATTAAAGTGAACGGATACTCTAACGACTATTGGGGATGGGGAGCAGAAGATGATGATGTAATGTTTAGATGCCTAGTGAATGACGTTAAACCATCTCGGAAGAACGGAAAATACAGATCTTTAGATCACAAAAGAATTATTCTACAGGATCTCTACGAAGAGAATCTTAAAAAATATTTCGAGTTTAAAAATGCCCCAAACAGGGAGAAAATTATAGAGGACATTAAGTCGGATGGATTGACAACTCTTGAATATGAAGTTTTAGAGGAAAGAGATTTAGAAGATAAAGTGAAACTCATAAAAGTAAGAATTTAAGATATATAGGACTTTAAAAGAAGTCCAAAGAAAGTGCTATCAATTAAAGGAGTAGATACCGGAAACAGGCTAGTTATTTTTGATCTAGATGATACATTGGTTACCACTGATGCAAAGATTAAAATAGTAGACAGAAAAACTGGAAAAATCATCAAAGAGATGACTCCCCAAGAGTTTAACACATTCGAGTCTAAGTCCAGGAGACACATTCTAAACTTTGAAGATTTCTTAAGTCCCGAGATTTTAAGACAGGGAAAATTCATTCATGAAATTTTTAACAAGCTCAAGAGTTACTACAAAAGAGGAATTCCAGTTTCGATTGTTACTGCTAGAAGCTCTTCTGACTTGGTCAGAGACTTCTTTCTGGACCAGGGAATAGATATACATCCTCAGCTAGTAATAGCAATCAACGATCCCCAGTATGAATACAAGGGAAGTGTTGCTGAAAGAAAACAAGAAGCAATTAGGGACTTGATAGACCTTGGATTTAAACATCTAACTTTCTTCGACGATAGCGAAGATAATCTTAGACTAGCCAAAGAAATTGAAGGATATAAAGGGTCAACTATTAAATTAATTAAAGTAGACTAGAGTCCACTTCTTAGATCATCTAGAGATCTAGGAATTGTAAGTCTTAGGTGTTCTAAATTTTTATCTAGAATTTCAGGGCTCACCTGCCTGGTTAATATCTGAACAGTTTCTAGAACTCCAAGAGCAAATCCCAATTTACCTTTTAAAAGAGCATTCTCCTCTAAAAGTTTAATTTCTCTATCGGAGAGATTTTCTCCTGTGGATTTATTTTTTGTCATAGTGAATATAAATTATCTATTCAAGAGACAAAAAATTCAAAAATTTTAATCAGAATAGGGACTTAACGTGTCTTGCAGCAACATCAAAAACAGAATTCTTTGCATCTGTCTTCGGCCAATTACCGGCAAAAGCTAACATTTGTGCAGCTTTAGCCTGAATATCCTTCTTTGGAACTACATTCTTTCTTTCAAGAGCATGAACTAGATCTTCGGCTAGTTTTCTTCCACTCTTATAAACGTCTGAAATTTTCTTATCTTCTGGTATATCTAGAAGTTCGTGCATCAGATTCTTTCTGATACCGGACGTGTCGATGTCTTTTTTTGACTCGTTCAAATCTTGAACAAAGTCCCCATAAGATGATAAGTTTTTCATTGATTAGTTATTTTTTTCTTCCTGGTCCCTGCGGAACTGCTGGTATTTTGCCTTTCTAATCTCCTCTCTTCTAACTACAGATTTTTTTACAAATTCTTGTTTTTCAAAGAGTTGCTCTCTAGTTTTATTCTTGGTGAATTTATACTTCAATTTCTTGAGAGCAGAGTCTAGTGACTTTTCTTTCTTTAGGTCAATTATAATCATGGTTTTATATATCCAATTTATTCTTCTGATTTAGGATTAACTATTTTTACCTTTACCGGGGGTTCAGATTCTTCGTCTTTCTTCGGGTCGAATGATAGTGTGATCTTAGATCCAATTTCTACTTTTTTAGATACAACCAGTTCTGCAATAGTGTCTTCCACATATTTCTGGAGAAGCCTACGGAGAGGTCTAGCCCCAAATTTGGGATCATATCCCTTTTCTGCAATCTTCTCTTTTAAATCCTTAGTAATTGTTAATTTGTATCCAATCTCCTCGAATCTAGGGGTCATCTTCTTAATTTCTACGTCGATGATTTTAATTAGATCTTCCTGCGTTAGAGAATTGAAGTAGATAATCTCATCCAATCTGTTAATAAATTCCGGCGGGAACATCTTTTCGAGTTCTTTTCTAATTGTGTTCTTAGTTTCCTTTTCCCTCACATCCTCTCTCTGTGCACCAAATCCAACTCCTCCTCCAAATTCTGCAGCCTTCCTTTGACCTACGTTTGAAGTGAGAATAATTAGACAATTCTTAAAGTTAATTTTTCTTCCTAGACCATCTGTTATGGTTCCTTCGTCTAGAATTTGAAGGAGTGTATTAAAAATATCAGGATGTGCTTTTTCAATCTCGTCAAATAAAACAACCGAATATGGTTTTCTTCTGACTTTTTCTGTTAACTGTCCTCCTTCTTCGTGTCCAACATACCCCGGAGGAGCTCCGATCAATTTAGTTGAGTTAAATTTTTCCATGTATTCTGACATGTCAACTCTAATCATTGCATCAGCATCTCCAAAAATTAATTTAGCAAGTTCTTTAGCAAGCTGAGTTTTACCAACCCCAGTAGGACCCAAGAAAACAAAAGAACCGATTGGTCGGTTTGGGTCCTTAAGACCGATCCTATTTCTAAGAATTGCTTTAGTTATTTTTTCAACTGCTTCGTTTTGACCAATGACTCTAGATTTTAGAGTGTCAGCCATTACTGCAAGTTTATCGTTTTCATTCTGACTGATCTTCTGCAAAGGAATTCCGGTCATCATAGAAACTACCTCTGCAACTTTTTCTCCGTCTACAATCTTTCTTTTCTCCTTGATCTTCTTCTCCCAGACTTCCGTTTCCATTTCAATTGAGACTTTAATTTTTCTCTCAAGGTCTCTAAATTTAGCAGCTCCTTCATAGTCCTGTCTAGCAACACAGTCTTTCTTATCTGCAGTTGTTTTTTCTAAACTCTTCTCTAGGGCAATTAGAGCATCTGGAACTTTAACCTGAGTAAGCTGAGATCTGCTGCCTGCTTCGTCTAGGGCATCCAAAGCCTTGTCCGGAAAGTTTCTGTCTGTGATATACCTTTCTGTTAGTTTAACACAGTTTATGATCGCATCCTCTGTGTATTCAACATTGTGGTGTTCCTCATATTTAGACTTGATATTGTTCAGGATTGTGATCGTCTCTTCCGTGGTAGGTGGTTCGATTAGAACTTTCTGAAATCTTCTTTCCAAAGCACCATCTTTCTCAATGTATTGTCTATATTCATTCAGAGTTGTTGCACCAACACATTGAAATTCCCCCCTTGCAAGAGCAGGTTTAACCATGTTTGAAGCATCCAATGATCCGGATGATCCTCCAGCTCCGACCAAGGTGTGGAGCTCGTCGATGAATACAATTACATCCGGGTTCTTTTTAAGTTCCTCTATAATTGCTTTCATTCTCTCCTCAAACTGACCTCTATATTTAGTTCCTGCCACGATCGAACCCATGTCTAAACTAACTACTCTTTTGTTGAGTAGGTTTCTAGAAACCTTTCTCTGAACGATCCTAAGGGCTAGCCCTTCTGCGATAGCAGATTTACCAACTCCAGGATCTCCGATTAGAACAGGATTGTTCTTCTTTCTCCTTGCTAAGATCTGAGAAACTCTTTCGATCTCAGAATCTCTTCCCACAATAGGATCTAATTTTCCTCCTGCTGCAAGAGTTGTTAAATCTCGGCTGAAGGAATCCAGTGCGGGTGTGTTAGATGAGGTTGGGTTTGATCTGTAGATTGGGGTGTCGTCTCTGTCATCGTCGTCATCGTCCATTCCCATTGCTCCGTTGAGGATTTTAGGAAAAATTTCTATTGGGTTCTCTCTCTTCATAATATTCTTTTATTATAGATAAAATTCCCAAAAAGTATTCGTTCAGTCTAGGAACTAACCCATTTATTAATCTCGTCTGGGCTGGGATATCCAATCTCTAACTGACATTCGTCGCAAACTTTGCGCAGAGAGAAAGTGTTATCAGATCCAGATGGACAATTTTTAAGGGAATACTTTGGATGTGAGCAAGAACTTTGTATTCCTCCTAGTTCTTTTTCCAATGCCTTTATTTCACTGACTATCTTCTGAGTAGTACTAGAAATTTCCTGAGGCTGACTCTGTGACGAGTCGCTTTCATTTGCTTCCATAATTGGCCAATAAAATTTAGGCTATATATTACCTGTAAATCTAACTCGTTAGAATTTTCCGTACGGATTAACTTTATAATCCCAAGCCCACTGAAGGAGACCCTGACAGGTTTTTTGATATTTGTACTCTGCTTGATCTAGAGGGACATTTGCTTTTTCACAGTATCCATTTAGCATCCCCCAGTGTCTTTTAACGAAAGCTCTAAATCTGTTAATCTGTCTAAAATCATCTTTATGTCTTCTTCCGTAGTAGAATCTAATATACCAATTAAACCATCCATATGGATCGTCCGAGTGAATCCACTTATTTTCTAACCAAGCAGTGTGATCTAGCCCAGCCCTTATTCCATACCGATTCAGAGAAAATTTTTGTGGGTATAAAAGAATCTTCAACCTCATTTCCTCGTTCAATTGCTCAGAAAAAATTGGAACCAGATTTAAAATCTTTCTGAACTCGCTCTCGTCAACGTCTTTAATTCCAAAATATCCGTGACCAAATATCCCAAGTTCTATCATCCGTAGTGGTGAATAACAGGTAGAAAAATTCTTGTTATCTTTAAATGAGATGACTCCGTTTTCGGCTACAACTAGACTCGGAACTCTCTCATTAGGATAAAAATTTCTATCGGGTTCAACCGGGTTACCGGGAAATAAAATAGAGCTCTTCATTATCTACAAATAGAGTCAGCAATTGAAATAGCCCAAGGAGACTTAGATTTCCATCTAGCTGAAATCCCCATGGACTCAACCATTCCGACTGCAGATGAAAGCAGTGTATTTGATTGGTACTTAGGATCTGGATTCAAATCAATATCAATAAAGTCTGGTTTACCAAATCCCCAACTCTCTAAAAGATGAGCTGCAGAAACACTCAGTTCAACTTCTTTCCAAAGTCTTTCAAATCTAGATCTAATCCTATCTTCCGACTGTCTACTGTAGATTACGTGTCCCCCTTTGCTCTCTTTATGAAGAACTATCACGGTGGCAAAAGTCGTCTTATCACCTAAGTTGCTAGAGTCGCAACCGATGTAAATTTTACAACCCGGATTACTGTCGATCCAGTCAGATAGATGAGATACCGGATTGATTATCCTCCGGTCACTTAGACTTCTCCATTCATTTAACATTTCCATGATATTATAATATACGTATTGGAACTAAAAATTTCCTATGCCTTATGATATATACTTAAAAATAATATTTACCAGTAATGCCGCAAGACAACGTGCTTAGTTTAAACGCCTTTGGAGAACTGATTGAACCAAGGGGTAAAAGAGAATATAAACAGGAAGAGCCGGTTGCTCCAGCTCCAGTCCCTAATCCGATGAACAAAGAGATCATCCCTTTGACCAGGGTAACCAAAGACGAAAAACCTGTTCTTCTTCCTGATTCACCAAAAGAAGGAGGTAGAAACTCAAGAGGAAGCAGTCAAGCAAATCAGGTTGCAGGGAAAGTTTTGATGCACATGGCTCAAACTAAACTTCTACATTGGCAAACTAAGTCTAGAGCAGAGCACGAAGCTCTTGACGTTCTATTTGAGGATCTTGTAAAAATCGGAGACCAGCTGGTTGAATCGGTAATGGGTAAATACGGAAGACCCGAATTAACCCCAGAAGAAGCCAACTTCACTTTATCAAACTACGAAAATCCAGAAAATCCAGATGGACTACCTATATTTATAAGCAGCATTGACAACTGTTTTAGAAATGAGTGTTCTTCTTTATTTTCTCCCGAAAAAGATCCGGAAATTCACAATATTATCCAAGAAATTTTGGGAGTAATCGATAACGTTTCTTACCTTCTAACCCTACAAAAGTAATCAACTAAAAACAATATGAAAAGAATTTTATCTTTCGAAGACTATTCAAATAGAGCCAACGAGGCAGACATGTTTGGAGTAACAACCTCTTCCATGGGAAACTTACCTGCTGGATATGACGACTCAGATTCAGAAGAAGTAGAAGACACTAGAGGAATAGATCCTTCTAAACACGCTATAAAACTAATTGCAACTGACTATAGTGATTTTGCAGTTCTAGAAGACAAGAACGGTAAGAAATACATTTTCTATATAGATACGGAATCTCCTAATTTTGATTCCGACTATAGAGTTTATGATGAATATAGGGACGAATATTTAGATTTAGATGATCTTGGTGTCGAAGCAGCAGCCAACGATGTTCCAGAAATGGAAATTGGATACGGAGCTGATGACTGGACAAAAGGGGAAAAAAAGCTAGTAGAACTAGACGAGGAACTAGCAGACGATCTAGTTGAAGATTTCAAGAGTATCGTCAATAAAGGATCAGATCCAAAATACAGAAGAGACACTCAGAATGTGATGGATGTTCTAAAAGAGATCGCAGAAGAACTTAAGTCTTCTAACGAGAGTGTAGATTACGAAGAATCTGAAACCGATGGAAAACCAGGAGACGAAGAATCTGAAACCGACGAAACAACTGAAGTTATGGAGTCCGAAGGAATTCACCCAGCAATCAGACAAAAACTAATGGATTATCTAAAAGATAATCCGGATGCAACATATGCAGAAGCTAAAAAATTCATCGGTGAAAAAATTGCAGGGTGGAAACTAACTTCCGAAGACTTTGAAGAAGCTCAAAAATCAATGTAATTATGACTACACACGTTCAAGAATATGATTCATTTCTAAATGAATCAATGAATCCAAAATCTGCAACTGCAAACATTATCGAAGTTGTTACCAATGGAATGGGATGGATTGATCCAGACTATGCAATAGAGATGTTTATGGATCTAACTGGCCTTCCTGGTGATAACCAAGAAGTTGATTCTATGTTAGCTGCACTTTCGGATCTAGATCTTCTTTATTATGAGGATGATTCTGTTTCAAATCATAAAGGAAAAAGAGTAGAGTTTGGACAGATTACAATGAAAGAAATGCCTCACAAAGCTCCGATGGACTCTCATAAAATGGGACCATCAACTATGGAATCACAAAAATATAGGCTGAAGAGATTCGATGAGTTTAATTAAGGGATTTGACGAATTTCTTTTAGAAGGATCCTACGATAAACTAACGGGGGAGATTGCTTCTGCCGTAATGAGAAAAATTAAAGAGACTAACACCGGAGAAGAAGAATTCGACGGTATAAAAATCATTTATGGTCCAGGAGACGATGTTCCAAGTTTTTATGAAATGATTGAAAACGAGGAATATCTAGACATTGATCACTTCATAGATACTGTTTCCGGGATAGACGTTAGAGTTTGTATTGCAATAGTTAGAGACGAATCTCCAGAATACCAAGGGGAATTTATTTTAGATGGGGAGACTGACGATCAAAATTCTATCATTTACCTCTATCTGTATTTAACCCCAGGCACAGAACCTAGAGTTTACCCTGAAATTGCAATAGATCTAAGAAATCTTATTAGACACGAGGTTGAGCATCTAACTCAAAGAGGATGGGGAGAAAAAGAAGGAAAGAGAATGAGAAGAAATGAAGGAGTTAGAAAAAGAATTACAAGTAATCCTGAACTGTATTACAAATACTACACTCTGAAGGATGAAATTCCTGCAAATCTTCAAGGCCTTTATTCCGAAGCAAAAACTAGAAAACTACCATTTAAAGAGGTAGTTCATAATTATCTAGATAAAAAAGTTGAGCAAGGGGTTATTCCACCTATAGAGAAGATGAGAATCTATCGTCTTTGGAAGGCTGCTGCTCAGAAGATTGGTGGACTTCCTCCACTTTAAGCTTAATTTTTACTGGGAGAATATTTCCTATTTCTCCGCAGATATAATTAACATAAACCTTCTTTTCTAAGTTATAGATAGAAACCATCACATATCCAAGTTCTGTGATGTAAATGTCCTCTATTCTATTTGATCCTGTATCCCCCTCTACTTCTACGGGGAATTTACAAACGTTTTTTCTTATTGATTTGTGTTCCATTTTAATTTAGAAATGTAGTCGCTAAAACTTGAGACCTGCACACTTCTAAACTTCTGAACTGAAGACTCCTTAACTAGTCCTCCTTCTTCCTTTATAGTCTCTTCTTTATTAGGGATTTCTGCTCCCCAGGATTGTTCAAAGGCATTGGGAGCCTCTTGATACGATTTTTGTTCCTCATCTAGGGTATCTCTAGTAAACTGCCATCCCATAAATAACTCTTGGGGAGTTTCGAACCCAAAGAAATTCAAAACGTGATATTGTACTTCTAAAGATTCCTGAACTCTCCAGTTCTGACCGAGAAGAATCATTCCTGCTTTTTTCCCCTTAATGGTATTGGGTCCTTCGTAGGTTGTATGTGAACTTTCGATCCAATCTAATCTTTCAATTAACTTCTGATAGATTGCGTTAGGATTTCCCCATCTATTAGAAGCAAAGAAAACAATGGCATCCGCTGTGTATATCTCATTCGCTATCTTCCAAAGCTCGTCGTCTTTGTAGTCTAAAGAAGCCCAGCACTTTAAATGTCCATGAGGGTTTTTCTTTTCATCCTTAAGCTTAGCCTCTGGAGACCCACACATATTACCTTTTAATTCGCTGACGCACCCAAGACAGTTGTGGATCTTCAGTTTTGCTGCATCCATCAGAACAACCTCAACCCCTCTTTCTTCGAGAAGTTCTTTGAAGTGCTCTGCTAATCTGGTTGATTTTGGTTTTTCTCCTTTGTCGGAGATGTATTCGCCTCTGTTGCTGGTGGTAACAAAAAGAACCCTTTTCTCGGCAGATAATGTGCTAAGAAAAGGGTAAATATTTTCCATTTCTGGTCCATATTTAACCTGGATATTTATATCCGATAATAAATTATTAGGACCTGGCATGTTGATTACTCGTCGTCTTCGTCTTCTTCGTCGTCTGACTTGCTCGACGTGTCTAGCATTCCGGATTTAACCAATGCCTTCGCAACAGCATCTTTTCCGCCCATTAGGGCATTGAATCCTTCTGCATCATCAGAATCTTCCATTTCCCCACCTCCGTGTTGCTCCTCGTCTCCGTGATATCCCATTTCGATGCTATTAGCCATGAAATGATAAACCTCTTCTACATCATCAACGGAAGTTGCAATGTGATCCAAAGCCCACCCGTGACCATTAGTCAGGATTTCATCAACTTCGTGTGGATCTAGCTCTAGAAGTTCGTCAATTGCATTTTTAAGTGTGTGAAGATTCTGGAAGAACATATAGTTATTTAGTTCATGCCCCTCGTGATTTTCGTGGATTTCTCCTTGTGAAAAATCGTTAGATTCGAACTCTTCAAAAAATTTGATGTTTTTCATATTTAGATTTATTTGTAGGATATATATCCGGAAGTAAAACTAAAAAATCAATAAAAAAATAATGGGAAAAAGAGTATTAGATTTTGACGGATATGTCCAAAATCACACTAGAACAAACGAATCGAAATTTGGAGACTTCATCTCTAAGGTTGGTTCTGCTATATCTTCAGGTGTAGCTAGATTTGCAAAGTTTGTTAAAGAAGGAATTATCAAGATGATTCCAGCAGGTCCAAAAAAAGGAACCCCGGCAGCAAACTACTTTTCTGAAGAAAATGGAAGTATTCTAGATCAAGTAAATGCACTTTACGCAGGAACTGAATTTGCTAAGATGAACCCAGTAGGTGTAAATGAGTCAGAGTCTTACGATGACGTAGACGAAGCAAGAGTTCCTCTTGAATATACCGGAGAAGATCAAACAGTTAGAAACGTTGGTCCGGATGAACTTAAAGACATGTTAGGTAAACTCTACAGATCAAAAGAAAGAGGAGGAAGAGCAAAACCTATCTTTATCTACGGAGCACCCGGTATCGGTAAAACCCAAATCGTTGCTCAAGCAGCAGATGCAGCTGGAGTTGATATGATTAACTTAGACCTTCAATTCATGGCGCCAGAAGACTTTATGGGAATTCCTAAAGTTGTTGATATCGAAGAGCCAGAGTATGAGGAAGGAAGACTAAAGTCTGTTGGTAAAGGGGTAACGAGATCTAACCCTCCTGCAGTTCTTCCCGTTGATAACGGGCCAGATAATAAAGGTGGATTTATCTTTATGGACGAAATGAACAGAGCAAACAAGAGAGTTCTAAACTCTATGATGCAGTTCGTTCAAATGGGTAGAATTGGTCAATATCAACTTCCTGATAAATGGGTAATCGTTGCAGCTGGTAACAGACCAGAAGACGTATCTGGAGCAGGGGAAGTTGCAGAATTCGACTTTGCGATGGCGGACAGATTTAACATTATCAACTTCGTTCCGGATCCTAAGAAATGGGCAGAGTGGGCTAAAGGTAAAGGATCTTTCGAACCAGAAATTGTTGGATTTGTTGAAAGAAACCCAGAACTTTTCCACTACTTGGATAACGAAAAGAATGCTCTTAAATTCCCAACCCCACGTTCTTGGACCGATGCAGCAATGGCACTTAAAGACGAGCTGATCGACACAGGAGCTAAAGATTGGAGAGATCTTCCAACAGATAGAATCTTCGACATCTACTCAGATGCGATCGGACCATCAGCAGCAGGAAAATTAAAAGCTTACTTGGACATCATCAAGAGAATTCCAGAAAGAGATCTTGAGATGATCGTTACAAATCCAGATAAGGCTACTCCAATTTCTAAAGGACCTGAATTCTCTAGCGTTTGCTACGGTCTATATGAAATGGCACTCAGAAAGGCAGAAGAGATGAACAACGGTAAAGCTACTGTTGAGAACCTATACAACATCATGAAGTACTATCAGATGCTAGACAACCTTGAAATTCTTTCATGGGTTTATGCTAGAATCAAAGAGAAGTACCCAGAATTTGCTCTTACCGAAGACACCCTAAAAGAAAAAGATACCCCAGAAGGCAAGATGAAAATCGAAGCTGCAATGATGGTTAAGAAGGGAATGGAAGGTAAGGGTCTAGTTACTCCTAAAAAATAAAACAAAGTCCAAGAGACAATGAAGTTTAGTAAAATCCATGTCGATATAGTGGACACCTTTGAGAAATTTCAAGGGGAAAGGGTCAAGAGTTTTTCACAATTTGTTGTTGAAAATTTAGGCCCAACTCTTAATGAATCTGACTATCAGAAGGAAATTGATGCAAGGGTGAAAGTTCATAGAAATCTTCTGTGGATTAATGCAAGGAAGGGATTCTTTGCTCAGCTACTTTCTAAATTAAATATCTACGGAGTTTCTGATCCTAGATATCAGACAATGTGTACTAACGGATTTAATATCCAGTACCACCCAGATTTTGTTCTAGGCCAGTCTGATGCAGCAATTAGATTTGTTCTCTGCCACGAGATTCTTCACTGTGTGGGAGACCACATGTCCAGAAGGGGAAGCAGAGATCCTTTGCTTTGGAACTATGCCTGTGATTATGCGATCAATCCTATTCTAAATGTTGAAGTTGTTGGGGGAGCATTTGAATGGCCATCCAATTTGGACGGAAGCAGAATGGGTCTCTATGAAGAGAAATACGAGGGAATGAAAGCGGAAGACATCTACGATCTTTTAGTAGAAGATAAACAGCAACAGGAAAAAGCAGACGAAGCGTTCAAGGACGATCCTCAAAAAGGAATGCACGTAATCGATGCAGACGAAGATCTTGGGGAACCTAATGAAGAGTCCGTAGTTCAGGAAGTTGGCGACGAAGAAGGTGAAGAAGGTGAAGGACAAAAACCAGGAATGCCAAAACCAGGAGAAGAGCAGGGAGAAGGCGAGCCACAAAAAGGACAGGGTAAACCAGGAGAAGAAGAGGGAGATGGTAAAGAGGAAGGTGGATCCGGGCAGGATCTGGTTGGAAGAAGAGTTAGAATTACCGCAGGACCAAATGCGGGACAAATGGGAACAATTAAACAGGTTCTATCTAACGGAGATATTATAATCGAATAACATGCAAGTTAAAAAAGGAGATTTCGTAATCGTAGACGTAGATACCGTAGAGCCAGGAGGAAAACCTGCCGGCCAGGATAAACCACAATCTAAAGACCAATCAAGTTCCCCACAGGAACTAGAAAGAGCCCCAGATCAGGTAGAAAAGCCAGGACTGGATATAGGAGGAAAATCTGGTGCCGGATACGAGAGATCAGGAAACATCCAAAAAGGAGGTTCGTCTAAAAAGTATTCGTCCCAAAAAGCTCTAGGGCAAGGAGGGACTAAAGCTGAAGCATCTGCTAAATGGGAGAATGCTCTTAGAGATGCTATTTCTAGAGCTGGATCTACACTATCAGATAAAGCAAGAAGATTATTAGCAGAACTAAAATCATCTAAACCTAAAGTTGACTGGAAGAAGGAACTTAAAAAGTTCATGGACTCTGCAATGACTAAGTTTGAAGACGTTCTACCAAATAAGAGATTTTTAGGAAGTGGTGATGTTCTATATGGAACTGAACTAGCAGGAAAAGACACTTTGAAGACATTGGTTCTTCCTGTGGACACTTCTGGATCTATTTCGAAGGATCAGATTGGAGCATTTTTAACCGAGGTATTTTCACTAGCTACTAAGTTTGATATTGATGTAACTTACATAGTTTACACTTCGGATTCTATCGACTCGATAGATGTAGTTCCCAAAGGTAAGAAACCAGACCTTAGTATGATCAGATCTACTGGTGGTAACAGAGAAGGATTCTTCCCTCCATTTAGATTCATCAAAGAACCTAAGAAATATCAAGGGAAAGCAAACGCTCCACTACCAAAGTCTATTAACCCATCAACAGTAATTTACTTCACGGATACTTTTGCTGAATATCCAACCAAAAATGATTTTGGGATTGCTAAGTATGCAAATAGAGTATTCTGGTTTATCTGCTTAAGCAAAGACCAGAACTTTAATAAACCACCATTTGGAAAGTACATTCACGTTCCAATCGATAGCAAAGGTAATTTTACCTAAAAATTTTAACTTTCCCAGATTCTTTGAGAATTTGATCTTCATCAATCTCAACATACAAAGGACCTTCTAGGTCCTTTTCTTTGAGGATATAATCTAGATCTAGATCTTCCTCTGTTGCAACCACTTTTCTGGGATTGACCAACTTACTTCCATCTTTTAAGTAATAGATGTATGCATCAAATGGGTCTTTTTCGTCAATGGATTCAACTCTAGTTAGTCCATATAATCCAATAACTGGGTCACCTACTTTTAACTTTCCTCCTCTGGGTAAGGCTAACACATATGTTTCCTCGTTCGACTTTAGATAAGCCGACCCCTCTTTCTTTATTTTAAGTAATTCAACTCTTGATTTCATGATACTCTATGAAATTTGTTTTCTGATCTCTTCTGCTACTGTTTTACCGACGCCGTAAGACATATCATAGTCGTTATCAGTAAAGACTGAGAATTTAATCCCCATAAAGTTTGGAATTTTCTTTGGCGTAAGTCTAATTAAAATGGAATATTCATCATCGTCGATGTGAGGATCTGCTTGAATTTCATATCCTATTTCTATCTTCTTGTCCTCAGCTAGTCCAACATCTGATAGATCTGAGATAAGGTCATCTAGATCGGACGGATTTGGCTTTTGTAAATAGATCTCTATAATTCCCTTTCCAGAGTCTCCCCCAACTGCAGTTGAATATTCGCTGCTAACTGGATTTACTACTTCAACCGACTTCAACTCATATCCATTTTTCAAAGATGATTTAGAGGCAAGTGCAATTGTAACCCATCTCTGGATTTGTTCTCCCCATTTTAAATGGTCAGAAGACTGGTGTTGATCATATTCAAGTAGATGCTTCATCATAGTCCAATGTCATCTAGAGCGGAAAGCATCTCTGCATCTGCTTTTGTATCTTCAGGAATTTCAATCTCTCTCAGAATTTTCTTAACCCTAAAGTCGTTCCAGATAGATTTGAGTCCAACTACGAATCTCTCCCCGTTTTGTTCTATTTCTTTCTTGATGTTATCAGGAGCTAATTTTTCCCTGATTGGATCTTTTGGTGCTTTTCCGGTCTTGATAAAATCAGGATCGGTGAACATGCTCAGGTAAGCAACTATCCAACTCTTAGTTTCCTTTGCTACATTCAGAGCTCTTCTTAGAACCACGGGCTTAAGACCATTTTTTTCCAGATTGACATAATAATCTTTATCTAGAGGAAGTCCTTCTAGACTGTATAGATTCTCACATAAGTTAAATGAATAGGTAGGGGTTCTAGGATTACCGGTAATCAAAATTGGAGCTCCTTCTAGAGAAGAAAGGGAATGACAGTAACTGGCAGAAAAAGAAGCATAAGGATTATTTATTTCTACCGGGGCTCCTTTTAAGCTCCTTATCCGAGTTGAATTACATTCATAGTTTCCAGTTCTTTTTGGTCCACCTTCTAGAGACGTAAGATTGTAGCAATCTGTAATATTGAATGCCTCTCCTACTTCTTCCGGTGATCCTTCTAAGCTATTTAATTTTTGATTAGAACTCAAATTGCAAGATTTTCCGACTTTCTTTGGACCTCCAACTAAATTTTCGAATTTATTATTTGAAGCATTAAAATTTCCTGTTACCTCTTCAGGGAATCCTTCCATCGAGGTTAGCATACAGGCATTAATCCAAAAATCTCCGTCCACCTTTCCAAATTTAAGCCCCAGGAGACTTCCTTCTTTAAAATCTTGGACTGATGGTCCATTAAATCTTCCTACAACATCAATTAGTCCAGTCTCTGGATTTATACTCCAGGATGAATCTGGATCACTGCCCCATCTCTTCTCGACTGCTTTGTCTAGAGCTTTAATCTGTCTAGGAGTTAATTTACCAGACCATCCTGGTTCTTCTATTTCCAGCTCCTTACAAATCTTACCATAATCTTTACCGGAAGAGTCACAATACCTTCTAAGAGTTAGAAGGAAATCCTTCATCTCCTTTGGATCAAGTTGATCCATATTTTGTAGCTCTTCGTAAAGAGCAAATGGTAATAAAGTCTTAATTTTCTTGTTCATCCAGGACGATTCTTATTTCTGTCCTGTATATATCCAAATTAGAATATTGCTTTGCAGATCTCTGCTGTAGCTTTAGATCTGGACATCGTGTAAAAGTGCAGAACGGGTGCCCCACCCTTAATTAAATCTTTACATTGTTCGATCGACCATCTGATACCTACCTCGGAAACTTCTTGGTTATTTTCACACCCCTCTATCTCTTTAGCGAGATCTTTGGGAATATCTAGACCAAAGACTCTAGGAAGAGTCCAGAGCTGACCCTTAGTAGTAATTGGTTTCAGCCCAGGGATGATTGGAACATCGATTCCGTTTTTTCTGCACTTGTCAACAAAAGACCAGTATGCACCATTATCGAAGAACATCTGTGTAACGAAGAACTCTGCTCCCAGATTTCTTTTGAACTTCATCCACTCCATGTCCATGTCCATATTGGGGGATTCTAAATACTTTTCGGGATAGCATGCTCCTCCATAACAGAAATCAGACGCTCCACCCTGAAGGTCCTCGTCTAGATAAATCCCATTGTTCATGTTTTGGATTTGAGACATTAGATCCGTCGAATTTCTATTTCCGGTGGGTTCTGGAACAAACGAGGATTCTCCTTTTCTTGGATCCCCTCTTAAAGCCAGAATATTGTCAATTCCTAAAAAATTAAGGTCAATCAAGGCGTTCTCTGTGTCCTCCTTGGTAAATCCCCCGCAGACTAAATGGGGAACTGCGTCAATTCCATATTTGTTCTGGATGGCGGAGCAGATTGCAACTGTTCCGGGTCTTTTTCGGGTGCTATATTTTTTAAGTGTTCCCTCCTGGGTCTCCTTAAACACATAGTCTTCTCTATGGTAAGTTACATCAATGAAAGAAGGATTGAATTCTAGAAGTTCGTCTATCGTCTGATAGATAGAGTTTATCTGTTGTCCTTTCATGGGAGGAAGAATTTCGAAAGAAAATAAAGTCTTTCCCTTCTCCTTTGCTTGAATAATATGATCTTTAATCTTCACTTATTTTTATACTGAGAGGAGTGGAGAACGTTTCATATTAATAAGACTTTGGTATTTGCCGGAATCGTCACAGAGAAAAGTAACTGCTCTTTGATCCGGTTCTGTGGATCTTTCCGCCGCCAGGATGTTTGCTGCTGCAGAAATTCCTGCAGAAATTCCAGCCTCTGCCAGATCTTTAACCTTCTGAATTGCTTCTTCTGTGCTGATTAAAACTATCTCGTCAACTAGATCCAATTCGACTAAATATTTACTTCCGTCACCTATTCCCTGGATACCGTGAACTTTAGATGCGGGGAGATTGGTTCCGTAGAATGAGTTATACATAATTGGACACTCTTTAGGTTCAACAGCAATTATTCGAATGGAAGAGTTTAGTTTTTTAAGTTCTCCTCCGACCCCCATAATAGTTCCCCCCGTTCCCGTTCCGGCAACCAAGACGTCGACTTTCATATTCATCTGATACCAGATCTCGACAGCGGTCGTCTTAGCATGACATTCTATATTCTGAAGATTCTCAAACTGCATAGGGGACCAATATCCCTCCTCGACCATCTGATTTCTAAGTTTAATTGCCCCTTCAAAATCTCCAGGATCTGTTTCAATTAGAGTTGCTCCATAGGACTTAACGAGGTCTTTTCTCTCCTGAGACATATTACTCGGCATGATAACCGTCATATCATATCCTCTTTCGGAGCAGAGATAAGAAAATGAAATTGCAGTGTTTCCCGAGGATGCTTCTACTACCTTCTTTCCCTTGTGTAAAATCCCGTCTTCTTCGGCCCTGTCGAGAATCCAAACTGCTATTCTATCCTTGATGGATCCTGTCGGATTTAAATACTCTGCTTTTGCAAAAATTTGATCTTTAATTTTAACTAGTGGTGTTGAACCAACGGAATTCTTTTCTTTCATGTGAGGGGATTAGAATTTATATATCAAAGAAAAACCCAGACTGGTTAAGGTCTGGGTTTCTATATTAAATCAGTTCGCAGATGGGTACTTTTACATACCCGGATTCAACGAACCGGTGGGGTTCTTTGACGATTTCGTTTTGAACCAGAAATTCTAATATTCCTTCATTTTCTGACCAGTCCTTAATAGCTACTTCTCCCTGTTCCAGTTTTTCTTCTATTCTTGTGGTAGCTGTTGCATAGGGGGTTCCGTCATTGGAATCATAAAGCTGGATTCTAATTCCTCCGTCCTTATAAGTTTCTGTTCTGACGAACAGAAGATATCTTTCGCCAAATGGGGAGTTATAAGAAAAGATGGTCGGCATTATTTTTTTCTAAGAACGATTCCAGCCTGATAAGAAGGAACGGGAACACCCGGATACATCTTAGGGTAAGTTCTCATAAACATCGTTTCGGGAACGTGCCTGTGAAGATAAAGACCATGATATTCAACATCAGGATTATTTTCAAGAACTTCGTTTGCAATCATGCTGCTCAGAAGGTATGGCTTTTTATTCTGGATCATATCTTTAATTAGAATAACAAAGTATCCTCCCGGCTTTAAGAACTCAATTGCTTGGCTATACATGGAATTAACAAGATCCCAATATTCAGTTCCTTTAGTTAGTCCAATATTGTTTGGATTTTGATAGTCAAACGTAAGGTCCTTTTCAACTTCCATCTTCTCTTCTCCATCTTCTACTTTTTTAGTTAGCTTCTTTCTTTCTGGGGCATCCGAAGATTTTCCACTTAATTTTGGATACGGAGTTCCGTTGATAACTAAGCTTAGTTGACCTCTTTTAATTCCCGCAGACTCTAAATTTTGAGCTGTGTTTCTAGCATCTCCTTGCATCAGGATAGCTTCTACCGAAGGATTTGGAGTCTGAGCATCAATGTTAGTTCTAGCAATTTTTGGAAATTCCAATTCAACCCCAACTGAATTTCTTCCGTTGTTGTAAGATTCAACTAAGGTAGTTCCTGTCCCACAGGTTGGATCAAATACCCAATCCCCAGGTTCTGTGAAATTTTGAATTGCCCATCTATATCCTTGCCAGTGTCCCGGACAAAGGTGCTTATCTTCCTGCTTAGGGTAGTATTTATATCTAGCAGTTTGACTGTAATATTTTCCCACACTTGTGTCAAAAATCTCTCCCAGAAAATTTTCGGTGAAGTCTTCTGTGTGATAATCTGCTGGGATCCCGGGTCTAGTAGATAGAGTTTCCGTCGGTGTAATTTCGTTCTGGTAAACAGTTTCTGGTTTCTTTGCCATTTCTAATTTTAAGTTTATATTGTAGTTTATTTAAAAAGTTCCTTTTTTTATATTAAAAATATTGGATTTATCCTGCTACAGGTAAAGACTTAGATTCTTCTTTATTTTTTTCTGCTTCTCTGAACCATCTGATATTTCCGTCCCAAAGTGCATCTCCGTGGTTGATTTGACCCAGGTCCCTAGCTTCTTCCAGATGTTCTTCGTCGAGGTCTTCTGTATCACGAAGACCTTTATATCGAGATCTTTCGTAGTATTCTTTCCACCACTTCCATTGGTTTTTCTTTCCCTTGAATTCTCCTATGTAGTCAGGGACAATTCTAATTTCTCCGGGGTGATAGTCAGATGAGATTATCGTTGCTGGAAGATTATAATACCAGATTCTTCTCCCGTTCTCTTTTTCTGGATCAAAAAAGTTATATGGGTGCTCGGAGATTAAAGTGACATAGTACTGGGCTTTAGACATTGCAAATCCCAAATCCGAAGCACCGAAAGAATAAATCTCTCTACCGTTTGCTTTGATGATACACCTTCCGCTGCTTCTGATGTCAGTTGATCCCCACTTGTTCTTAGTGTAGTTTGACTGTTTAAAGTTTATCTCCCAGCAGATTCTATGAACTCCCCTACAGATAAAAGGATCTAATGTTCCACCCTCCATCTCTATCCAATAGGTTGGAGTTTCATTGTTCCACTTTCCATAGTCGTGCTCATATCCATCAATATCCCAGACCTGGTGCTCAGTGTCTCCAATTAAAATCTTATAAACTTCTCGGCACCTGGAGAATTTATTTTTTGCTTCTTCTATTGTTATCTGTTTTTCCATTTTTCCGACTGTATTTGAACTTAGTGTAAATTCTACCGTAAGAACTCCACTTAAAAAGCAGGAATCCAACTTTTGTTTTATTGTGGATTTCTCCATATAAAAAATAGGTTCTTCTAAATTCAAAAGGTGAGGTCAGCTCAACCGAGAGCGAGTTCACTTTCAAAGCATCTGCAATCCAAACGTTGTACTTGTGTTTAACACTACAAAGAGTTATTCCCCATTTAAAGAATATCCTCAGCTTCTTTGGTTTTAGATTTTTTTGTATTTCTGGGTAGAGTATTTGCATTAGTCTCCGTAGTTTAAATCGATAACATCTTTGGATAGTTTATCTAGTGCCTGAGCGTAATACTTCTCGTTAAAGCCACGTTTGTTCCGTGGGGATGGTAACACATGGACAAAGTGATTGCGTTGATTATACAACATGTCAGAGTCATCGTCGATGATGATATAGTTCTCCACTCCAGTCTTCCCCATGTATTCCCTCTGTATGTCTTTGTCCCAGTTGATGTGGCTGAATTTTAAATCCTCCTTAAGGTAATAGTCGATCTCCACACCTCTTGGAATGTTAAATCCCTTTATTCTCATGCTAGGAGTTATTCCTATAATCTCCCCTTCCATTTCCTCCATCTCCCAGACCTTCTTCATAAAATCTATTCCACTATGTCTCCAAGTGGATGAAATTACTATCTTTGCTCCTGTTTCTCTGATTAGTTTGTTCATTAGATCTTTAGACCAAGAACAAAATCTCTGATAGTGGTCTTTCCTTCCATCTTCCCAAACCCATTCTTGATACTGGCACTCTCCGGATCTATATGCTTCTTCGCAATTTAGAACACCGTCGATATCGAGGAATATAATTTTCATTTTATGAATATACGTTCTTTTCCAGAAGTTCGTCGATAGCTTTAACAGCTTCCCGTGAATTTAATTTGTTCTCTAGACAGATATTTTGAACGTCGACCATTGGAAGGAGTCCTTTGGTAAAAATCTCAATCTTTTCCCCGTAGAATCTAGAAAGATAATCTGAAATTTCTTTTTCCGAAGAGTATCCAATTTCAATTTTCAAATCCATTCTTCCTGCCCTGAGAAGAGCTGGGTCCATCTTCTCCACGTGATTAGTTGTGATAATAACTAAAACCCCATTAAGCTCAACAATTCCGTCCAGAGCATTTAAAAATCCAGAAAAGGTAACTCCCTTAGTTCCAATCCTTTTTCTCTTATCAAACGTAGAGTCTATATCTTCAAAAAGAAGAATCGATCCAGGCTCAATATCCCTTAGTAGATAGAGAAGATCATCGTCCTCTGTCTTCTTTAGATTGAGATTGTAAATATTAAATCCATACTCTTTTGCGAGGGCTTTTACAATCGTGGTCTTTCCCGTTCCCGGAGGTCCATAGTAACAGTGTCCTCTTTTATATGGAATTCCTTTTCTAATGTACTCGCTCTTAGAAGATCTCCACTCCTCTATGTCTTTTATAATTTTTGACTTGGTCTCGTCTTTAAGAATAACTTCAGAAATTTTCTTCCCTCCAACTTTGGAGATCCTCTGGAAATAGTGGTGCTCCGACTGATAAACATGCTGAGATTTTGCTTTCTTGCTATATTCATCATTTATTTTTTCCATCAGATTACGAATTGCCTTGGATGCAAAAATCCCTCTGAAAGTGTAATTTTTAAGATAAGCAGACTTTAGAGACGAAGCATTTTCTAACTTCTCTTTTCCATAGCTTATTCTTACCAACCTCCAGTCAATCCACTTATAAAAATAATCATCAACGGGGGTTTCTATCAGATCAGTACTATCGCTATCTACTGCAGGAAATTCTTCTCCTCTCGGAGGACCAGAAGAAAACTCTACATTTCTAACTTTGACTTTATGGTTTTCGTTAAACCACTGAGTTAGATGATAATAAAGCCCTTCCGTTTGGTAGACAGTAGCCTTATAGGTTGTGATTCTAATAATTCGTTCCCAGATGGATTTTGGAACTCCCTTGAGGGACATTAAAACTGCAGTTAAAACCGAAGCAAAAGCTGCAGCACTAAAAAATTGATTAGTGCTGAGCTGCGTCTTGACGTATTCTAAAATCTCGTTCCAGGATGGCATTAATATTGAGTTCTAAGGAGTTGAACAACATCCCATGCATCTTCAAGAGCATCATGAGTAACTATTCCGTCTACCTTTGCTCTCTCTTTACACTTTCCTAAACCTGGCATAGACTCGTCATTCTTCCAGTCTACGAAGAGAACTGAAGGGTCTATATGGCGGTTTCTAATCCTAAAGATCTGTTTCCATCTTGGAAGTCTTTCTATATAGGTTTGATCTCCAGAGTGAAAGTTCTTTCCGGCAACGTTTAGATGAAACGGCTTCATCTTCGTAGTTAGAGCTGGATATGTCTTCATGTTGACAACCTCCACGGTCTTCGTATAATCAAATTCTGGAGTGATTGCACCTGCATCAATCAAGAAGTGAAAAAAAGATTTGGCAACTTCTTCTTCCCTTAGAAATTTCATTCCAGTCATTTGAACTAGATCGTTCTTTTCATCTTGGTTTTTAGCTGTTGAATAGTAGGTGATTTTTTCAATCAGATCCTTGTTCATATTCAGAGCATAAAGTTCACCCTGTAATATGTCTCTTTCCCCTCTCAAAATAGCACAATGAAATTTTGGAATTTCCTCGAAAGGCAATTTCTTCTCTGTGTCCTCAACTATTGCTCCAATGGAGAGTAGCTGACAGGTCTCGGGGTTTAACCCTGTTGTCTCTGTATCTATGCTGATGTAAATCATATTTTATTTTATTTTATCGATTGCAATAATAGATCCCTGACCATCCATAATCTGAATGACATAGGATCCTAATTTATAAATTGACCGGGTGAACATGTTGGCATAAAGATCGACTTCTTCATCCGTGCATTCTTCACCATGGGTTTCAGCTACTCCAAAGAGAACCCAAAGAAGTTCCTCTCTGGGTTGGAATCCCATCCCATATTCTCTGTCCCTATATTTGTCGGACTCATACCATTTAAGCATGTGATCAATAGATCCGTCGAGGTCTTCCTTAATTCTCCCCCACATTCTTTCAATCCATCGATCCTTGTGAGCTAGATCTTTTGCTAGCTTTTCCACATATTTTTCCATGTCTTTCCGACCTTCCTCGGAGTCTAGATATTCTGATAAGTCTCTCATTTATTTTTCCATTGTTGGTTTAAGCCAAAGTGAGTTGTCTCTGAAAATGTAGTTTCTAAGTGCAGGAAACTCGTGGAGATATTTTAAAGTTCTGATTGTATTATGCTTAAAACACTTAAAAAGTTCTTCCCTGATTCTTTCGGTTGAAACCACACCCATTTTAGTTTCATAGTCGTAATCTTGGATAACCCCGTCCATGTAAACTCCCATGTAGAATCCTTTGGTGATACAAAAACGAACAGCTCTTAAAATTCTAAGCGGGTCGTCGTCAAAGGTAACTTTACAGTCCAAGGGGGTAATTAGCTGCCCAATCTTTAAGTGTCTCTGTCCTTCGAAGAAGTCGATGATTTTTCCATCTTCATCTTTAGCCAAAGCATTAAGTGTAAAGTCTCTTCTCTGAAGATCATCGAAGAGTGTTCCTGGAACTACGATTGGGGTCCTAGTTCCAGGGACGTATCCAACTTCTTTCCTTGCCATGACAAAGTCTGCAACACCTTGGTGTTTGTGTCCGGCTGGAAATTTAGCTCTGATGGTAAAGCAGTCGGGGGTTACTAAAAATACCTCAAATCCTTCTGATCTCAAATAACCTTCAAGGATTCCAAACATCGTATGAGCCGAGGAAATATCTTTCAAAAGATCTTCGGTTGGAACCGCAACATAATCAATGTCCTTAGATTCTAAACCTAAGATCTCATCTCTAACTCTTCCTCCGACTTCATAAAATGTAAAATCCTTTTTCATTACTGAAATATACGGACTTATCTTTCTAGTGGTGTAAAATATCTAAGGTACCCAATATGAGAAGATGTTGTATCTTTCCATTTTCCAGTGGTTTGTTCATAACGAACATATCCTCTCTTTACTTCTATAATTTTTACGAAAAGAGTATCGTGTTTCTCAAATGGATTTCCTTCATGACTAACGAGAAACATTTCTCGACCGGGCTCAATCGGATTTCTATAGTTTTGATACTTTTCGTGTCCCCAAGAAATTGTTTCGACCACAGTCCAAGCTAACATTCCTGAAAATAGGACGATGCCTAGAGTTTTAAATAACGGATATAATTTATTTTCTTTCATAATCTTATTATTAGTCCCACCATTTTTCTATGTTTCGTTCCATGAGGGAGAATAGTATCTTTCTCGCCCTATTGTGGTTGTAGTGTGACATCCACATAGCTAGAGTTTGATCCGAAACTTCACTATAGTGCCATTTTTCCCTGGTCATTGAAGATTTTAAAGCTCTTCTGTAGGTATTAGGGTGCTTGGAAAAATAGTCAGATAAATTTTGGGAAATGGTTTCTATATTAAGTTTCGACAGATCTGAATCTTCTATTTTCTCGAAGGAGAATTCTTGCTCCATGTAGTCGGTGTGTTCCAAATCATAGAACTGATCCTGGATTTTTTCTATTAATCCGACACAGGTCATCATGATCTGGACATCTCTTTCACACCCAATGTACCTGTCGTTCTTTCTGATATACTTGGCAGTATTTTCGATTTTGAATTTTAGAGCTTCGAAGATGAAGTGGTCGTCCCAGTCTCTGTCTTTCCAAACTAGGCGAAACCATTTGCAGAGGTTTCTAAATCCCTGTGCAAGATCCCTATGAGCATGTTTAGCATCCCATTTAATCCATCTATAGATTCTCCAATGCCACCTATTATGTTCTTTCATTCTCTCATTCATACTTATCTGTCGGCTTCTAAAAGTCTTTCAATTTTATCGACCTCCACCTCTTTATCGAAGTCGTCGTGGGTTAGATCCATCAAAAGATCCGTTTCTCTTTCCCTCATTTCTATCTGTTCTTCTAGAATTAAAATTTCGTTGCTCAGAGAGTCTACAATTTTTTCTTTAGTCTTAACTTCTCTTTCCGCTAATCTCAATTCAGAGAGCATAGCAAACCCAAAGGCAAATCCAGTGAACACTAGAATCCAAGCCCAGTTGATATCTTTTATCTTCTTCATTTTAGTTTTTCTTCTGATACTTCTAGTATTTCGGAGTTGGGAAATTTCGTCTTAATTTCTTTCTTGAGCTTAATTATTCCTGAAGAGTTTCCCCAGATGGTAAAAGATGGAATTCCATTTTCCGAGGTGTCCAGATAAAAGTAGGAATCCCCCATGGATTTAATTCTTTCCCCGAAGTGTTCTATAAACTGTCTTTTGAAATCCACAGTGTAAGTGTATTCATTTGTCTCGTGACCGGTGTATTCATAACTTGATCTATAGGATTTATTCCCGTCTGTGTAGTCATTATAGCTAGAGTAATTTGATTCCCCCTCCGAAACTTCTGTGTAGATATAATGACCTTTGGGAATTATGGTATAGGATGTCCTATGCTCGTCCGGAACTTTATGTCCTTCAACCTTGAATGCTTCCTGGGTTTCGAGACCAATGTCCTCCAAAGTCTCCATCAGATCTACAATTTCAAAATCTTCCATATAACTAAATATACGGACAGATACATAAGAGGAATGAAAAATGTTCTAGTTTATGGATTTCTTGTACTGCACATTCTAGCAGTCTTTTTAGTCAAAGCCCCGTTAGGCCTCGTTAAGAGATTAAAGCCCAATATCCGATAGACTTCCCTGAAGATCTGTAACTTCCTTCGCTTCTTCATCAAATCCTTTTGGCGGAACATATCCCTCTGACTTTAAATGATTATAAAAGTCTAAAACTTCATTTTTTGGATATAGTCTAGAGTTTCCAAATCCCTTTGCTGTTGAATCATCAGGAAGCTGACACTGGGAAAGAGCATATTGAATTGTGGCAGGATCTTTTTCTACTTTTTCGATAAATCTCTTTTTGATCTCGTCATAAATTCCATATGGTAGGCTAAGAATAAGATCCATAGTCGAATCATAGTGCCCACCGTAAGGATTGCAGTCTTTCTTCACCCCAATAATTCCTAGATCCCCATCTTTATAAAGTTCTTCTAGATCACGGGAGAATAGGTCCATGATATGACTTATGGATCTAAAGTCAGGGGTGGCAGGTCCTGAGAACATGGTAAAATATATGACCTTAAAGATCTGGTTCCACGACTCTTTATCGTTCAAATAAACAATAAATTCAGATTTATGAGTTAGTCTAGTGTCATTAACGTAAATTTGTGCAGTGTCATTAGAGAAGGAATATCTACTCGAAGGTCTATAGACTTCGAAGATTCGATTGAAAGTTCCTCTTCGTCCAGAAACAGGAACAGAAAAAAACCAATTGTATCCACCCTTCAGATCTTTTCTGATCCTATCTAATTTGAAATCCGGAAATGCCTGCTTGATTGATTTATACCACGGAAGATCTTGAAAGTCTTCCTCTTTTGCGTCGTACAGTTGGTCATTCGAAGGAACCTCATAGAAGTTGTCCAGAAGGTATTTCTTGTTCTTAGATTTATAATCGTTAGACTCGTTGACGTACTCGTCAAAATTTAGGACCTTTTTCATTACTCTATCTTTCTAACTCTAATTTCTGCTTTTAGACTTTTGTCTATCGTCTCCTTCACTTTTTTTGGACTCGATCTCCATCCGGTGTCGTAGAACTCCTGAAGCTCGGAATCGCTCATCGAGTCCAAGAGTTTACTGTGAATCTCCTCCCATTTTTCAATTAGGACTTGAACTATCTCCTTCTTTACTTCCTGCAGAAGTGCATAGAGAGTTGGAACTCCGGCTGCAATCTGCTGGACATTCTCTTTGGACACAATCTCTAGAACCTCCGGACCTACATTTTTAGAGACACGTGGGTCGTCAGTATCTAGAGTCTGCTCAAATTCTCCCCTTCTGATCTTCTGAAGAGCAAACTCCTTATTGGCGTTCTCCGATCCCCTATCCGGAAAAACCGTGATGGCAAAAACCTCCATATATGCTGTCCACCAGGAAGGGTGTGTTAATTGCTGAGGGACACATCCGTCTACCCAGCAGGACACTTTTACCTCTTTAGCCTGTCCAATAGAAACCAAATCCCCTAGAAGATCTTCTAGTTCTTTGTCTGTGTAGTCTTCGTAGAGTTTAATGTGTTTCATCTTCGTGGGATTAGATCTTGGTGATTCTAACGTTGTAGCCGATGTTCTCGTTCAGATGTCTAAGTTCACCGTTAGATGGATTGGGGACTCTGGCTACCATTAGACTTTCTATTTCGTCTATCAGAATAAATTGAATGGTATAAAGACTTCCATTAACGTCCCGATCTATGTGATCTGCGGGAAGCTTCTGAACTCTCTTTGCAAGTTCGATCGTGTGCTCTTTGCTGAGTACTGGAACCAGCTCCGGAGCAGACTCGAACATCTGATCTAAATAGGTATTATACTCAACTTTAAAGTCTCCGGCTAGAACCTTCTCGAATGCTTTTTCCTGTGCTACTGCTTCATCGTCTATACAGACAACTTCAGTCTCAATATTTCTAAACGCCCACTCTGGCCAGTCAAAGGTGTGTTTCAGCTTGTCTGGAACCATCACAAAGACGTTGCACTCGACCTTGAACTTTGACACCTGCCCAACGTCTGATAGTGTATCAACTAGATCCTGAAGATCTTCTGCGTCATAAAATTCGTTATACTCTTTAATGTGTCTCATTATAGTCCAATATCGGATAGATCTGCAACCAGATCCTTGTCTTCTCTAAATCCAGGAGGAAGATCCCTAATTTGATCCAAAATGTCGTTCAGCATTTTTCTGTGATTTGAAGGAACCTTAGCTAACTCAATCGCCATCTTCTCAGGAGCCTTTCTGATCTCTTCACCAAGCACTTCTGGGCTCAGCTTATTTTTAAGAATCCATTCGATGGACCCATCGGGATCCTTCTTGATCACATAATCACCAACCACGATCGACAGGTAGATTCCAGTCCAAGTCTCCTGTCCACTGAGGACATCTTCTAGATCGTCTCTCAAAAAACCAGCTCTTATCGGGTTTCTGTCGACCACTGAAAATTTCGGGGATGGATTAAATCCTCCAAGAAGTTCTTTTGTCATTCCCTCTAACGAAACAAGAAGATTGTTCTCAAGAGAGATGGTCTTCTTCACAAGGCCAATTCCTTCTAGGGTTCTAAATTTATTTCCTCCTGCATTAAGGTGTGTTCCAATCTCTCTAGGAAGTTCGGATGCAGATTCCAGTCCTGCTCCGTTAACATTAAAGAATCCACCAACCTTGCCAAATTTAATTCCAAGAAGACCTTCTTTCCATCCGTCTTTCAGAATGAAGTTTCCTCCAACGTTCACTAGACCAGTTTCAGGGTCTACCCACCAGGCGTCCTGTGGGTGAACTCCCTTGTTGTTCCTCTGATAGTACTTACAAGAAGCATTCAGAAGGTCCCTCTGTTCGGGTGTCACCCCTTCCTGAAGAGATTCAAACATTCTATAGGTCTTAAGGTAGATCATTCACGTATATATTCACAAAAAAACCCGGCAGAAGCCGGGCTTTCAAAAATTATAAAATTAGAATTATCCAAAATATTTGTCTTCGAACATTAGAAGATCCAACTTGTTGTTGTAGTCAACCAGCATAAGAGCATTAAGAAGATCGGAGAAGACTCCAACGGAGTGGTTCTGAATGTCCACAAACTCCTGAATGAAGTTGAAAGTTGCAGGGTGCATCCCATCAACTTCAACTTGAATCTGAGAGTAAGACTGAAGAAGATTGTATTCAAACACATAGGAAGCATTGACACAGTCGATCAAAGACTTCATCGTGTTGGGCACAGTTGCTACTGGAATCTGAGGAAGAACATTCCACTGAACCATATAGTCCTGAAGCTTCTGAGCGTGAGTTAATTCGTCTGCTGCTTCCTCTTCGAAGAAAGCACCTGCTTTAACATACCCAACGTTCTTGCACCAGTTGGCTGCATTCTTATAGATGAGGTGTGCGGTATACTCGTCCTTTAGTCTTGCTTCTAGAGCAGAGACGATGGAAGCATCTAGAGTCTTAGGAGTCATAGGGGTTCCCGCTGTATTAGAAGCTACTGGAGCTGCAACTACTGTTACGGAGTCCATGTCCATAGTTGGAGCGTCGTCCCAGCTTTCTAGAACTTCTTTAAATGTTTTGGTTGGGTTTAGTTTTGACATTCGTGATGTTATTTTGGCTATATATCCCTTACCTCGTCTTGTATTCAACGACGTTTATCGGCTTCCTAATTGTGTAGAACTCGCCCTTTCTGTGGCTTGGATCCGACGGTGGGGCAATGTAAACTTTAAAGGTCGACTCCGCATCTTCTGAATAGCCATAAGGACCTCCGATCTCTTTCGAAAGAGCCAAGGATTCTGAACCCAGATCATCTGCAAAAGCATCCAGAGCATTTCCCGATTTTCCCGCCTTCAGATAGATCTTCTTGTAGGAGTCTTTGTCTCTTAGATAGTCTTTTGCAATCTCCTGAATTTCCTCTTTTGAATAGTAGAGTCTAGAATCTTCTATCGGAAAATATTCAAATTTTCCATCTGCAATCAGCTGCAGAGCTGCGAGAGCATCCTGATCTTCATCTCCGGTTGCATAGAACCTATCGGTCGTGAGAATCTTATTGGCGTCGTAGTACTCGTCCTTAGAAACATACTGCAACCAGATGCTCGCCTTCGCTGGGTTTGTCTGTCCAATTCCCTCCAGATCTCCCAAGAGTCCTTTAATGTCGTGTTCTTCGTATTCTAGAATGTGCTTCATGCTATTTCTCCATTAAATCCCCAATACGGGGATCTTATTAACTTAAAGTTATCGTAACGGTGGTTCTTTTATTAGTATAAATTGTGTTCCCGGAAGTGTCTACGACTTTCACTGGTGTAAATGGGGAAGGAGGGGATCCTCCAGTTTCTGAGTAAGAAGATGGATTATATGTAGTTCTTGTTGTTCCTGCTCCAACTCCGTCGGTATCAGATGCAGAAACTGAAAAATTGACGGTGTAGGTATTACCTGGAGGTGGAGGAGGAGAAAAAGTTATAGTCTGAACTGCAATTCTGTATCCACCAGACCCAACTATACTTACGGTAAGAGGTCCATTTGCAGTCCCACTGCTGGAACCTCCTCCTCCCGCTAAATTCCCATTAAAAACCATCCCTATGGGACTATCGTTTGAGTCCCAAATCTGAACGTCCATTATTACTCCGTTTGCAGAGTTGTTGGTGACGGTGAAGGTGGTAACCATGTCTATGTCTCGGGTATAATTGTACCAGTTAGACATCGTCATATTTTGATTTGAGTTGTATGGATCATAAATGGCGTTCTTAGCCGACGTCGCGTTGTTAGAAGCCATATTTAAATTGTGGTACATTAGTGCATTCCCGGGATATGAGTTTGCAGCAGAGGAGTAAAAGTCGTTCTTGAGCTCCAGATTCGATGCAGGATTGACAAAATCCAGCTCGGTGTTGATGTCGGACATCTTAATGTCTCCTGATGCAGGGGTTGTCATATTAGAACGATGATATTTTAGTTGATACGCCAGACAGAGAGAGTTGGTCTTTAATCCCCGACGTGAACAGGTGGGAGAATTTCAATGGCACATAAACCCAATACTCGTAGGTTGATCCCCCGTCGGACGTTAGTGCTGTAAAGCTATACTTTCCCACAGGAATTCCATTTTGAGAAAGAATCTCCCTCACTTCTGGAATTTTTGATAGCATTGCAGTCTCTGAATTCATGATGTAATTTAGTTTATCTATATATCTCTCAAACCCAAAAAGAAAGACGGGAGTAGCGAATTCCCGTCTTTCAGTAGTCGTAACTACTCCGGTCCTAAAAGGGGACATAAAGTCCGCCGGATGTCTTATATATCTTTATTGTTTGGTCCTAAATCTTTCTTACAGACCAACGTCCGAAAGATCACCCAGGAGATCCATCTCTCCTTCGTATCCCTTCGGAAAGACCAACCTCTCTCGGGTCTCCCTAAAATCCGGATGGTTCCAGACTTCCTTCAGTCTCATCATCGTCCCTTCTGGGTCCTTCTGGATCTGTCGGTTCAGCGTCTCTGGAGCCAGGAAAGGTGTGATTAGCTTCTGAGCATCCGGACTTCCTGACCTAAGAATTTCCATCCAGCCTGCAGGATTCCATTTCCCTTTATCGAGATAAAATGCATCACAGTCGAAATCCCCTCCCACCTCCTGCGGCGCTCCTTCCAGAGTCTCCAGACGGTTGTTGTGGCAAGAGAAATCCCCTCCCACCTTCTTCGGAGCTCCTTCCAGGGATGCCAGACTGTTAAAGGAGCAAGAGAAACCACCTCCCACCTCCTGCGGCGCTCCTTCCAGAGTCTCCAGACGGTTGTTGCCACAATAGAAATCTCCCCCCACCTCCTGAGGTGCTCCTACCAGAGACTTCAGATTGTTATCTGAACAACGGAACACACCTCCGACCTTCTGGGGTGTTCCTTCCAGAGACTCCAGCCTGTTTTCGTCGCAATCGAAATATCCTCCCACCTCCTGGGGTGCTCCTTCCAGAGTCTCCAGACGGTTGGTGTGGCAACTGAAATTCCCTCCTATAACGCCAAACCTAATTCCTTTCAGAGTCTCCAGCCCCATAGAGCTGCAATGGAAATCCCCATCAATGTCCACCAGCCCGGTCGACGGATCTAATTTCCATTGTCCTTGGGTGCACATGTTCAGAAATGCTTCTTGTTCTGAGGTTAATCCCTTCTCAGATTCAAATATCTGGTATGTCTTTAGATGTTTCATTCTTTTCATGTTTTGTCGGACTCGAACAAGCTCCATTCTCTTAAATGCTTCATGCTCTTATATATTCTTTTTAGACCGGGGTAATACCACCCACCATTCTCTCTGTTCTTCTCTGTTATCTTAGACTCAAAGCGCCTGTAGAGGCATTTTGCTCGTCATTCATGTGCGCGTCTTGGGGCCCCTCGGGTTCCCCCACGAGACCCTAAAGTTTGGGCGGGTCTACCCCTAGGACTCCCCCTAAAGCTTGGGTTTGGGACTTCTGGGCCCATCTGGGCTAAGCTTGGGACCCCCCGCGGCGTCTAATCTAAGACGATTGATTTATTGGATGTAGTTGATGCCAGACCCCTTCTGAAAGGGATTATCTAGATTGGCAGTGACGAGATACGGAGAGACCTGAGGACCAAGAAACCCATAGACAAACACATCTGAAGCAGTCTCTTCGCTATAAGGGTATCTAGTCTTATTCAGTTGTCCCTGAAGAGCGTACTGCTGAGATCCGACCAAACCCTCCTTTATCTCCTGAAGGAGCTCGTCAATGGTGGAACAGGTCTTAGACAGAGACTGTACTCTCCTCTTCTCTATGAGATCAACAGCAACCTTGTTGCCGTTCTTGAGACTTGCCCAGGATCTGGCATCTGGGTGGCTGGGTCTCACAAATTCTCCCTTCTGAATCTTCTCCAGCATAATTGTCTTGTCCTTGTTCTCATCACCGGTTCCGTAGAAGGGCTTGGTCTCTAGGAAGCACACGATCTCTGGGTTATAAGACCAGTAGTCGGACATGAGTCTGTAGGTGTTGAACCTTGCCCACAGTGTGCCCTTGTAAGACTTCATCTGACCAACAGAGTCTAGATTCCCCATGAGGTCTCTGAGGTCTGTTTCGTCGTATTCTAAGATGTACTTCATAAATCCTTTAAGTAGATTCTTGGGTTTACAAGGTTTAACCCGTTAGTCAGATCCTCTAGGACAACCTTCTCAGAGTAGGCAGTCGCATGGTACAGAGAGGCATCTGGAGCAATCAGAAGATCTGGGTCTTGGTCTTCCCCGTAGACAAGAGCAACTCCGCCTCCTGGAGGTCGATAGTCAGCTGAGGAGTATCGGATGCTCATGAACTTCTCCCTCAGAGATTCTAGGGCTTCCCCTAAAGTCTTTCCCTCTTCCTCTTGGTCTTTAAAGAACTCCTGGAGGGAGGGCTTGTCTAGGAAAGCAACAGCCTTTCTAGAACTAACACGGTCCAAGTTGTGCTTGTCTTCTGGGTCAAAGGGATTATCAGAGACTAGGCTAGCCCAGTCTTGTCCTTGAATGGTTGGTCTGATGAAGTCCCCATTGGACAGAGAGTCTAAGATTATCTCCTGGTCTCCCAAGAGGGTTCCGGTAGACCAGAAGGGATCCCCTAGAGCAATGGGAACTCTCAGCTTGTTGGTGTAGCCTGCATAGTAGGTAAAGCTTGGGATCTCTACCCAGAGGGAATAGGTCCTCTTTGCAGACTGACCGACGGTCTCTAGGTCCCCCAAGAGATCTTGGATCTCGTGGTCCTCATATTCTAGGATGTGTCTAAGTCTCATGGTTGATAGGGTACGGAAACATTGAATGATCCTACCTATATATCCCTCGTGCGTACGGGTGGGCAGACGGGTCCGAGTTTATTCTATAGTACAGAGTTGTACCGTGGGTACAACTGAAGGAACGGAAATAAACAAATGCGGATCACGGAGGGTGGGAATGTGGATCAAATACCCCTGAAAGTGAGCTTGAAATTGGGGTGGGATGAGCTTGAAAGTCTGGGAAGGCTGGAAGGACTTGGTGTCTGGGAAAGACTGGAATGGTCTGGGAGGAGGTTGGAAAGACTGTCCAGCCAGCTTTCCTTATAAAGTGTCAAGTAGAACCTTACTAATATGTCAAATGAAACCTTACTAATATGTCAAGTGGCGAGGAGAATTGCTTAGCGTAGCCATGGGCTTGTTTCTATGGCCCTACGTGAGGCCCCCTCAAAAGGCCCTCCCAGGGGTCCCCCAGCTTAGCGTATATCCACCCCTGATAGGGTCCCTATACGTGAGGGGCCCTTAACCCTCTAGGAGGGACCCTAAAAAAGGCCCCCTCCATCACCTGAAGGGGGCCTAAGTTCTACCTAATGTTGCTTTCCTGGTTCTGTTCTAGATGTCCTTGAAGTAGATCACCTCTACGGGACCTTCTCTGAAGCCTTCCTTTTGGATGATGACCCCGTGGACTAGCTTCCTGTCTGCTGGGTCTATGTTCCGCCACTTGGCTATGTAGCCGTACTTGTCTGCTGGGGCAAAGCCGATGGGCTCTGACCCACACATGCTGCCTAGGGTTTGTCCCTCTGCCTTGACGTGGGCTGAGGCTGCATAGTAGGAGCTGAAGGTTCCTTCTTCGTTGAAGGTGATTCGCTTGGCAACTGGTCTGCCTAAGTAGGTGTCTTGGGTTTGAAGTGTGTCTGTCATACGTGTGAATATACGGTCTTAGTCTACTGATTCGAAATCGATTCTGCTTCTCTCGGTTGAGTCTCCCTCGTACATCAGTTCTTCAAAGGCTTCCCCGTTGACTCCGTTCTCGTCTAGGAATTCGTTGCCTTCCTCGTCCTCATCGTCATAGTCTATGCCTCCCCCGTACTCTTCTACATATGCATCATAGCCTACTTCGTGGAGACTGTCGGTGATGTCGTCGTAGAACTCTTGATAGGTGGATGCCTTCTTGGCGGCGGCCACGATCTGATCTTTCTCCAGTACGTCCCCGATGTAGGCACCGTTGTCCTCTTCGGAGATCTGAACCTCGAAGGTTCCTTCTCTGAGGGCTTGAAGAACTTTAGTCTCCTTGTCTGCTGAATCGGAAACCTTCTCCGAGAATGGGATGACGATGGATCTAGTTGTGAGACCCCAGTAGCCGGAGTAGTCGTCTTCGTTGGGTAGAACTCCGATAAAGTTGATGGCTGCTTTCTCTACTGTCTTCATATGCTTAGGCTTCTGTCATTTCGTAAACTTGTGCAAGGGCTCCATCGCAGAAGAGGATGGAAAGGTCTTTCTTGTCCTTGCCTTCAAAGATGATGTTGAACATGCCGTCGTTGGCGTCGCAGATGTTGTCTTGGTCTAGTACCTCGATCTGGTTTTCGAATGTTGCTTCGAAGGTCTTGGCGTCCATTGTCTCGAGAGACTTAAGGGCTTGGGCTGTGGTAAACTTTTTCATGTGGTTGTTATTATGTGGTAGAATATATGGTCTTGATCTTCCTCATTTTTGAAGAGGCGATTGTAATAGTCTTCTGTTTCATCCTTTTGAGTTCTCTCTTTATCTCCATCTCTTTGAGGATTCTTTCTATCTCACTCAGAGCTTTCTGCATTCTCGGTGACTTGAGGGCTTCTGCTTTCTGCTTGATTGACTCGTCGTTGTTCATGATGTGTTTGGTAGAATATACGGTCTTAGATTGGGAGCCGGCGGATTCTGTCTGTGATGGCCTTGACCCTCCCCCTCGGGGTGGGAGGTGTCTTTAGCCATTTTGTTCCAGTGTAGATGTAGGTCTGGGCTTCCCAGTCGAATTTACTTTGATCTATGAATTTGAAGATCTGACCCACGATGGGAGACTTTGGAAACTCTATCTGGGATTTCCCGTTGATCCACTTTGGGTAAATTAGTTTTGGGTACATTAGACCAGTCCGATGTCGTCGAGTGAGTTTACTAGGTTTTCGTCCTCTGCTTCTACCTTGATTAGGAGTTCCGCCGAAGCCTTAAGCTTTCCCCTGAAGTCTGACTCTCCGACTGGGGTTAACAGAACATTCTTCTGCATGGTCTTGTCTACTCTCCAGAGTCCCTTGCGGTTGCATCTCTCGGGAAGGTAGACTATGTCTCCGACCTGTAGGGCCTTGATAGCCTCTTTGGCTCTCTTGTTGATGTCCTTGTTGTACAGCTCCACCTGACGGTTGAACTCCAGCAGTCTGAACCCGTACATGCGGTTGGCCTTGTTGGCCTTGGTCATCAGCCATTTTCTCTCTTGTAGGATTTCGTCTTTGGTCATGCTAGAATATACGGTTAGAATCTGCTGGGTTTAGCGTTCTTGTAATCTTCGATGATCTTCTCGTTGATGTCGTTGAGTTTCTTGTATTCTTCGATATGCCCCTCGAGTCCCGTGCTGTAGTCCTTCTGTGCTTGGTACAGCTCCTTCATAGAAACTACGTGATCGTCGGACAGGGTCTTGTATTCTTCTAGAGACTTGATATAGTTGTCCTTCACCTCGATCTCGACTTCTTGTCTTCTCAAGAGCAAAGACATCACGATGGTGTTCCCGATCCAGAGAACCCAGTTGAGGGAGTTGTGCATATCCCTGTATTGGCCTTTGATTCCATAGTCGACGGCCGAGATGACGCACATGACAATTAGACCAATGCAGAGACCGATAAAGATTTTATCTGCTAGTCCCTTTCTCATGCTTCCCCTCCTTCTGAGTCTACTGGTGTATTGAGGAACTTTAATAGGTTCTCCTTCTCCTCTTGAAGGTTGTGAGCCTTGCCTTCAAACATTAGGGCTAGGAACATCCAGACGAATAGGGTGAACGCCGAAGAGGCTTGGGTCATCTGGCCTGCCTCCAGGAAGATGATGATGAGGGCTAACTGAATTCCGATCATTGCGATAACTGTGGCTCTAGCGATGAACCTGACGTCGATTTGTTGTAGTAGTGATTTCATAATATTATTAAATTGATACGTGATTTAAGAGGATGATGTAGAAGGGGATAACCCTTTTGTTGACTGAGTCTGCTCGGTTGTATGTTCTGGTGAGGTCGTTGTCGACTACCGCCTGAACAAACGATCCGCCCTGGATTCCTCCGTCTCTCGTCTGGAGGACTGAAACACCAACGTTGATGACGTGGCTCATCTCTTCTTCCGTGAGGGTGACCGAGATCTGGTTTCCATACCATTGGTCGAACTCCTGCTTGACTCTGTCTTTGTATGTTTGTATGTCTTTCATTTAATATAATATACGCTGGGGTGGGTTAGTTTTCTCTGTTGCTTACAACTTGTTAACAAGTGCTTTATACTTCTCGTACTCTGATATTAGCTCAGTTTCCGGTAGGGTGACAACGAACTGGGCTGAGAAGGCGGTGAATGTCATCTGAAGCTCCAGACCAAACTCTCTTGCCATCCTCGGGTAGATGGTCATGTTCTCACCACCTTCGTCTGCGGTCAGAAGCTCCTCGATGGCTTCTTTGAATCTGCCTGCTTCTGGAAAGTATTCCAGGTTGGCCAGATTTGTCTCACTGCCTTTGTTCTTCTTCGACATGGCAGATCCCTTCCATGCTTTAGGGTTCTCTGGATCTACCCTCATGTAGCCTTTCTTCTCCGCCAGAAACTTGAGCATATCACGGACGGTCGGGGTGTAGTGCCCGACCGTCTCTAAGTCTTCTGTTAGTGATTTGAATTCCTCTTCGGTCATGTTCAAATATACGGGAGGATTAGAATGGTGATTTAACGATGTTCGCCATGTCGTACTCTTTGGTGAGCATTCTGCCTGCCTCGACCTGCATTCTGCGACGGTCTGTGTCGTCGATGCGGAAGCCGTTGTCGTGGGTGGAGAAGTGGGTTAGACCGTTGATGACGTCCCAGATTGGAGTGCC
>Ga0222712_10000055_pt1 | contig 145288 bp, 141 predicted proteins | sample C33_657DmetaG_FD_165043 | JGI IMG/M metagenome (GOLD analysis project Ga0222712, IMG submission 165043) | Estuarine water microbial communities from San Francisco Bay, California, United States - C33_657D | ecosystem: Environmental > Aquatic > Marine > Unclassified | place: USA: California...
TTCTTGCGGCGGAAAAGAAAAGCGGCTGGGGCTTCTTCGGCCGCAAGAAGGCCACGCCTGACATGCGTTCCGAACCGGCGCCCGAACCGCGCGTCGCTGCGCCGCGCGCCACGGCCACCACCATGCCGCCGCAGCAGCAGCCGGCCGCCAAGGACGACGACCTGTTCCCCGACCACAAGCGGGACGAGCAGTTCGAAATCCCGGCCTTTTTGCGCCGCCAGTCGAACTGATCGTCGACGTATATAAAGACGAAAAAGGGCGGTCCTTCGGGGCCGCCCTTTTGTTTTGGATACCTGACATCAGGCTGACGGCATGCAGCCTCGACATCACGCACGGCCATCGTTACATAATGCGAACCGTTCTCAAGAAGCCCTCAAGAGGCCTGTGATGCTGACCCGCGCCGTTCTGTTGCTTGCCATTGTGTTGCTGGGGGCCTCTTCGCTTGGGGGCGGGCCCGCCCACGCCCAGACCGCGCCGGCGCAAACCATCTGGCGCCTGCTGGATTACATCGCGGTCGATTATCGCGAAGCCGTGCGGGACGGGAAGGTCGTCAACGACGCCGAATATGTCGAGATGGTCGAGTTCTCCAAGTCGGCCCGCGAACGCATCACCCAGCTTCCTGTCACCGGCGCGCGTCAGGACCTGCAGCAAAAGGCCGTGGCGCTGGAAAAGCTGATCGCCGGCAAGCAGCCGCCCGATACCATCGCCGTTGCGGCGCGCGCCGTCGCCGCCGACCTGATCAAGGCCTATCCGGTGCCGCTGGCCCCCAGCGCGACGCCCGACCTGGCGCGCGGCGAACAGATTTACGCGCAGCAATGCGCCTCGTGTCATGGCGTCACCGGCGACGCCAATGGCCCGGACTCGGCGGGCCTCGACCCGCCGCCGATCGCATTCACCGACGCGGCCCGCGCCAGCGAGCGCAGCGTTTTCGCGCTGTTTCAGGTGATCGAGCAGGGGCTTGACGGCACCAGCATGCGCAGCTTCGCCGAACTGTCGCCGGAAGACCGCTGGGCGGTGGCCTTCTATTCCGGCAGCCTGGCCTTCACCAGCACCGACGCAGGCGAACGCCTGTGGAAGGAAGACGCCAAGCTGCGCTCCAGCTTCAACATGGACCGTCTGGTCAGCGCCACGCCCGCCTTGCTGGGGGCCGAGCTTGGCGAAGACAAGGCGAAAGCGATCAGCGCCTACCTGCGCCGCCATCCCGAAGCGGTTGCCGCCGAGCAGACCAGCGGCGCGCTGACGTTTGCGCGCGGCAAGCTGAACGAAGCGCTGGCCGCCTATGAACGCAAGGACAGCCGCGCCGCCACCGATCTGGCCCTGTCGGCCTATCTCGACGGTTTCGAGCCGGTCGAAGCGGTGCTGGCGGCGCGCGACAATGCGCTGATGCTGCGCATCGAAAACGCCATGATCGCGGTGCGTGCCGGCATCGCCAACGGCCAGCCGGTGGAAGCCGTGCGCGGCCAGGTGGCGACGCTCGACGGCCTGTTCGGGGAAGCCGAAAAGGTTCTGGGCTCCAGCGAGGCTTCCAGCACCGCCAGCTTCCTGGCCGCCTTCACGATCCTGGTGCGCGAAGGCCTGGAAGCGCTGCTGATCGTGATTGCGATGATTGCCTTCCTGAACAAGGCCGGCCGCCGCGACGTGCTGCCTTATGTGCATGGCGGCTGGGCCGCGGCGCTGGTGGCGGGTGCGGTCACCTGGGTGATCGCCACCTGGATGATCACCATATCGGGTGCCAGCCGCGAACTGACCGAAGGCTTTGGCTCGCTGCTTGCCGCAGCCGTCTTGCTGTGGGTCGGAATCTGGATGCACGGCAAGAGCCACGCCAATGCCTGGCAGCGCTACATACGCGACAAGATGGGCGCGGCGCTGACCAGGCGGTCCGCCTGGTTCCTGTTCGCGCTGGCCTTCGTGGTGGTGTACCGCGAAGTGTTCGAAACCATCCTCTTCTATGCCGCGATCTGGGCGCAGGGGAATGGCGGGGCGATGCTGGCCGGCGCGCTGGCGGCCATCGTGGTGCTGACCGTCGTCGCGGTGGCGATGATGTATTTCAGCCGCCGCCTGCCGATCGGCGAGTTCTTCAAGTACAGCTCGTGGCTGATCGCGGTCCTGGCCGTGGTGCTGATCGGCAAGGGCACGTCCGCCCTGCAGGAAGCCGGCTACATCGCCGTCAACCCGCTGCCGGGCTGGCCACGTTCGGAGCTGCTGGGCCTTTACCCCACCCAAGAGGGCATGATCGCCCAGGCGCTGATGGCGGTGCTGCTGATCATCGGCTTCCTCTGGAACAACCGCCAGGCATCAAAAGCCGCCTGACGTGGTAGCCGACTGATTTTTCAGGTGAACAGGGTGTGGATCGGCCTGCTGGGCAGGACGGAAATCCTGCTGTTGCTCACCGGCAGGATGTGCCGGGATCGACGAGGGTAAAGCCGGAATACCGCTCGATTTCGCCGGTGGCGAGGGTGATGCACCCTGCCATGAGCATGGCGATGCAGAGCAGCGCCAGAATGTGTCGTGACTCCATGACTAACATCCCCAATGGAAAGTATCTTTTCCATATGTAAAGTCAACTTGACTTTTGTCAAGCATGCTTTACGTTGATGAAAAATGGAGAGCGACATGAGCAAACGCTTACGAATCCTGCCCTTTGGCGTTTGCCTAGCAATCTGTCTTGGATGCTGGGCGTTGACGTTCGGCACCCTGATCCTTTTCGGCCATCCGGGCGCCGCGCGATGGACAACAATGGTGACGATATCCGCTGTCGCGATGGAAGCGACGGTCTGGGTCGGAGCTTTCACGCTGGGATGGTCCGTCTTCGATAGCCGGCGCCGCTTGTGGGCGCGGATCACGGAACTTGGGAGGACTTTATGAGCCAGACGAAACTGAGTCCGCCCGACGCGGCAATGCGCCGCTTTCTCATCGTGCAGTTCGGGGTGCTGGGAGCATTCGCCGTGGTGATGATAGCCGTTGAAGCTGTTATCCCAACCGTGAAAACGCCGTGGCAGCGCTGGCTGCTCGCTGCGGGGCCCGCTGCGCTGCTGCTGGTCTGGGCATGGGAGTTTTTTCGCGTGATCCGCGCGCAAGACGAGATGATGCAGACCATACATCTGCGCGTAGTTGCCACGGCCGCCTGCCTGGTGCTGCTTGGGGCATCATTGTGGGGAATCCCGGAGCGCCTGCTGAATGCCCCGGAGTTGCCTGCGTCGCTGCTGCTGCCCATTTTCGCGTTCGTCTATGGTGCCGCTTGGGCGATGACTGGAGGGCGGCGGTGAAGAATAATCTTCGCGATCTGCGGGAGGAACGCGGCTGGACGCAGGCCGATCTTGCGTTGCAACTTGAAGTCTCCCGCCAGACCATCAATGCCTTGGAGGCAGGTCGCTATGACCCTTCACTGCCCCTGGCGTTCAAGATTGCGCGCCTGTTTGGGCGCCGGATCGAAGATATCTTCACGGATGCGACATAAAAAGATCGCAGGATACAGGCTGACATTGTGGCCGAATCTCGGCGAACAGCATTAGCTAAAACAGTTGCCCGCCGTTCGGCCGGCTTGTATGGAAAGCGCCATGGCTATCCGCGATCCGCTAGACACTACCCCCGTCAGACTCAAGCCGCTGCCGATGCTGATCTTCAGTTCGCGCTGGCTGCAATTGCCGCTCTATGTCGGCCTCATCGTCGCGCAATGCGTCTACGTGTTCCTGTTCCTGAAGGAGCTGCATCACCTCGTTCTCCATGCCTGGGAGTTTACCGAGCAGCAGATCATGCTGGTGGTGCTGGGCCTGATTGACGTGGTGATGATCTCGAACCTGCTGGTGATGGTCATCGTCGGCGGCTACGAGACCTTCGTTTCCCGCCTTGGCCTGAAGGGGCACCCCGACCAGCCCGAATGGCTCAGCCACGTCAATGCGGGCGTGCTCAAGGTGAAACTGGCGATGGCCATCATCGGCATCTCCTCGATCCACCTGCTGCGGACCTTCATCGAGGCCGGCGCTTTGGGTCAGCCCAACGCCCGCATCACCGAGCCCGCGATCATCTGGCAGACGGTGATCCACATGTCGTTCATCGCCTCGGCGCTCGGCATCGCCTGGGTCGACAAGATGACCCAGTCCAAGCACTGATCTGCCCGGTACGGATCTAAGTCAGGGCACCAGCCAGACGAATACGCCAATCATGGCCAGCAGGCTCACGCCTGTCAGGGTCAGCGTCTGCGCGAGCCGGTAGCGCAGGCTGAAGAACAGGATATAGCCGATCAGCGACAGGATCAGGAATAGCGCCGCGGAAATGTCGATGAACAGCTTCCACGCCGCGCCGACATTCTTGCCGCGGTGCAGGTCGTTCAGGATGGTGACGGCGTCGGGCTTCTGAACCGTGGCGTCCGCCACGCCCGTCTTCATGTCGACCACGATGCTGGTATTGCCGGTAACGCCTTCATAGCGCAGATAGGCTTCGCCGCCATCGATCTCGCCCGACGTGTAAATCCCGCTCACCGCGCCCTTCGCATCGATCAGTGCCGCAATGGCCCGCGCCGGGTCTTCGACTTTGCCTGCGGCGGCGACATCGCCCGGCGAAAGCGCCAGGCGGATTTCCTGCGGCCGGGTTTCGTTTTTCAGCCATTCGGGATGGTTGAGCAGCAGGCCCGTCACCGAAAAGAACATCAGCGAAATGAACGCGAAGGCCGACAGATACCCGTGCCACAGCCGTGACTGGCGGTAGAGTTCGATCTTCCAGCGCGGCATCGGGCGCGGCCGACGGGGCAGCGCATCGGATACCATGTCACGCACGACGTCGGTCACTGGCTTCTCCCATAGGTGGCGCGCACCTTGCCCACTTCGCCGTCGGGCTTGGCTTCGACCACCGCGCCATCGGCGTTCAGCATCAGTTCAAGCCGCTGCACGGTGTGGCCGCCTTTTTCGCGGCTGGCCTCGATATTCAGAACATACTTGCCCTGCGGCACCTTCTTGCCGGCATCGTCCAGCCCGTCCCATTTGATGTTGTACTGGCCCGGCGGGCGGGTGGGGCGGCTGACCGAATCCACCAGCTTGGCGTCGTTGCGTCCGAAGCGGCGCCAATAGATGTAATTTTCTTCCTTCCAGCGCGTCTCCTTGCCCAGCACCAGCAGGGTGCGGATCAGCGTACGGTTCTCGTCGGTGATCCAGATGGCGACGTAGGGGTTGTGATAGGTGCCCGCATTCACCTTGGGCACTTCATATTCGATGTTCACGCCAAAACCCGCCGGCCAGGCACCGCCCGTTTGCGCCAGTACCGGCGTGGCGGCGCATTGCCAGCGCGACGAGGTGAAGGTTTTGCCGTCCCTGGTGACGATGCGCGCGGCAACATTGTCGAGACGGTCTGCCAGCGCGAGGGCTTCGCTTGGCGGCAGCACCGAAAAGGCGGTGGCCAGCGCATCGGCCTGCGCCGCACTGTCGGCCACGGCGGTGGCATAGGCCACGTGATTCACGCGCGCGCCGGTCAGCGGCGACACGGCCAGCTCGCCGCGTGCAGAAGGTCCGCTGGTGGCGACGGCTTGGTTGCTCAGGACAATGTGGGACAGGGCAGGGGCATTGTCGGCCGAGTTGGCGGGATCGACCAGGCCGATGCGCCAGGCTTTGTTGTTGTTGTTGGGGCCGCCGGGCGCCGCGCCCCAGCAGGCCAAGTCGCCGCCGATATCCACCATTACGCCATCCACGCCCGGCACGCAGCGGGCCGCGGCGATGGCGCGGTCGATGATGAAGCCCTTGGCCAGGCCGTCCACGGCGAAGACCACATCCTTTGGCCGCGTGATGGTGCGGGTGCCGGCATCCAGGCGCAGGCTGGCTGTTTCGATCTTCACCGCCAGCCTTGCACGATCATGGGCACTGTCCTGGCAAGCTTCCAGCAAGCGTCCGATGCGCGCGCTGTAAGCGCCGCCGGTGGTCTCGCGCATTTTTTCGCAAAGCGCGATCACGGCAAACAGTTCGCGCGATACCGCAAGCCAGTCCGAAGCATTCAGCGCCATCAGCTCGCTGTCGCTGCGCCAGGCGCTGAGAATTTTGTCCAGCCGGGCGATCTCGGCGCGGGCGGCATCGATCGCCAGCGCCGCTGCCAGCGGCTTCTTCGCCACTACCGCCAGGTCCAGCGAGGTGCCAAGCACATGGTCGGCATGGAAACGCCAGGTGCCGGTTTCGGCCTGGGCTGGCTGCATCAGCGCCGCGATCGCGCTGCCCGTCAGTCCCAGCCCATATCTGATGCGCATGATCGAATCCTTGAACTATGGCAAATTAGCCCGGAAACAGCGCGCATTTGAATGCGCGACGGTGGTCTGTGGGCAGGCGCCGTACCAGCGCCGGACGGCTTTGCGGCCGTCCGGCGGCCCGGTATGGTGCCCCCATGCCTCCCCGCCACACCATCGCCCATGCGGTCACCGCAACCGGCACCGCCCTGCATGCCGGGGTATCGGTGACCATGACCTGCGCGCCCGCCCCCAGCGGCCATGGCATCGTCTTCCGCCGCGCCGACCTTAAGGCGGACATCCCCGCGCTCTATTCCTATGTCGAGGAAACCCGGCTGGGCACCGTGCTGGAACGGGGCGACGTGAAGGTGGGCGTGGTCGAGCATCTGATGGCCGCCTGCGCCGGGCTGGAGATCGATGACCTGCTGGTGACGCTGGACGGCCCCGAACCGCCGATCCTGGACGGCGACGCGCTGTCCTATCTGACGCTGCTGGAAGGCGCCGGCATGGCCGAACAAGGCGAAGCCCGCACCGCCATCCAGGTGCTGCGGCCCGTCACGGTGGAAAGCGGCGACGCCAAAGCCGCGCTGCTGCCTGACGACCGGTTGTCCTATTCCTATGAGCTGAGCTTTCCGGTGATCGGCGAGCAGACCTATGCCTTCGCCTTCACCCGCGCCGGCTTCAAGGCCGAGATCGCCCCGGCCCGCACCTTCGGCTTCCTGAAGGAGCTGGATGCGCTGAACCGCATGAACCTGGCCAAGGGCGCCAGCCTCGCCAACACCCTGGCGCTGGACGATAGCGGCGTGGTCAACCGCGAGCAGCAGCGCTTCGCCGACGAGTTCGTGCGCCACAAGATCCTGGACGCCATCGGCGATATGGCGCTGGCGGGCGCGCCGCTGATCGCCCGCTTCGAGGGCCGCAAATCCGGCCACGCCACCAACAATGCCTTGCTGCGGGCGCTGTTCGCCGACCCGGCCAATTACCGCCGCGTCGCCGCCTGAGGGGCGGTTCCACCTGACAAACAGGACACTTTCCTGAATCGGGGCGGGCACGGTATATAAGGCCGCAAAGCCGCGATGCCGTCCCCGGATGGCCGTTAAACCATTGATTTAACGTTGTTTTTGCGCAAAAGGATTCGTGATGCCGACCCGAATGTCCGTTTCGATGCGTGCTGCTTTTGCGGGCCTGGCCCTGATGGGACTGGGCGGCTGCGGCTCGCTGTTCGGAACCGACGACGAAACCAACAACGTCAACAAGGACGCCGCCAACTATCAGGAGCGCAGCGTCGAGGCCATCTATGTCGATGGCTGGCGCATGATCAACATGGGCAACTGGGAAGGTTGCGCCCAGCAGTTCAACGAAGTGGACCGCCAGCATCCCTATTCGGTCTGGGCCCGCCGCGCGATGCTGATCAGCGCCTTCTGCTCCTACCAGGCCAACGCCTATCCCGCCGCCATCGCCACGGCCGACAATTACATCTCGCTGCATCCCGGCAGCCGCGAAGTGGCCTATGCTTTCTACATCAAGGCGATTTCGCTCTATGAGCAGATCGTAGATGTGAACCGCGACCAGTCCAATACCGAAGGCGCGCTGGTGGCGCTGCAGGACGTGGTGCAGCGTTTCCCCGACACCGAATATGCCCGCGACGCCACGTTGAAGATCGACCTGACCAACGACCATCTGGCGGGCAAGGAAATGGCGGTGGGCCGGTATTACCTGACGCGCGGCGACTATATCGGCGCCATCAACCGCTTCCGCACCGTGGTCGACCAGTACCAGACCACCCCCCAGATCGCCGAGGCGCTGCAGCGCCTGACCGAGGCCTATTACAGCCTGGGCCTGAACAGCGAGGCGCAGACCGCCGCCGCCGTGCTGGGCCGCAACTATCCCGGCTCCGGCTGGTACCAGTCGGCCTACAATATCCTGCGGGGCCGCAATCTGAAGCCGATGGAAGACAGAGGCTCCTGGATCAGTCAGGCTTTCCGCAGAGTTCTCTGATTCCCTGCAAAGGGCCGCCATGCTGTCAGCCCTGACCATCCGCGACATCGTCCTGATCGAACAGGCGGCGCTGGAATTCGCCCCCGGCCTGAACGTGCTGACCGGCGAAACCGGCGCGGGCAAATCCATTCTGCTGGACTCGCTGGGGCTGGCCGTGGGGGGGCGTGGCCGTGCCAGCGTGCGGGCAGGCGCCCAACAGGGCTCCGCCACCGCCATCTTCGAGCCCGGCAAGAACCATGCGGCCCGCGCCCTGCTGGAAGGCCAGGACATGGCGTGCGGCGACGAGATCGTGCTGCGCCGGACGCTGGCGGGCGATGGCCGCAGCCGCGCCTTCATCAATGACGAAGCGGTGGGCGTGGGGCTGCTGAAAGATCTGGGCAGCCTGCTGCTGGAAGTGCATGGCCAGCAGGATGACCGGGGCCTGTTCGACACCGCCACGCATCGCGTGCTTCTGGATGGGTTCGGCGGGCTGAATGGCGACGCCCAGACCGTGGCGGCGCTTTACGGCGAATGGGCGGCGGCGCGATCCGCGCTGGAGGATTTGCAGGCGCTGGCCGAACGCGCCCAGGCCGAGGCCGAGTTCGTGCGCGCGGCGGCCAATGAACTGTCCGATTTCGCGCCGGAAGCGGGCGAGGAAGAAAAGCTTGCCGGCGAACGCGCCCTGATGATGAACGCGGCGCGGATCGTGGAAGATGTCAGCAGCGCGCTGGAATCCCTGCAGGGCGACCGTGGGGCGCAGACGGGCCTCGCCCAGGCGATGAAGAAGCTGAGCCGCATGAACGAAGAGGCGCGCAAGATCGCCGCCCCGGCCGAAACCGCGCTGGAACAGGCCTATGCATTGGCCGAAGAAGCGCGGCTGGAACTGCAGTCGCTGCAATCTCGGCTGGACACCGATACAAACGCGCTGGAACGCAAGGAGGAACGGCTGTTCGCGCTGCGGGCGCTGGCCCGCAAATACGGCGTGCTGCCCGACCAGTTGCCCAGGCTGCGGGATGACTATGCCGCCAAGCAGGATGCGCTCAGCGCCGGCGGCGGCCAGATGAAACAGGCGACCGCCAAGGTCGCTGCCACGCGCGAAGCGTACCTGACGGCGGCGCGCAAACTGTCCAAGTCGCGCGAAGGCGCGGCGAAGAAGCTTGAAACGGCTGTGGCGGGTGAACTGGCGCCGCTGAAACTGGGTCACGCCAAGTTCCGCGTCGCGCTGGAAAAGCTGGACGACGACAAGGGCGCGGCCAGCGGGCTGGAACGCATCGCCTTTGAAGTCGCCACCGTCGAAGGCGCCGCCTTTGGCGGGCTCGCCAAGATCGCATCCGGCGGCGAGCTGGCGCGTTTCTCGCTGGCGCTGAAAGTGGCGCTGGCCCAGATGTCGTCGCCCGCCGCCATGGTGTTCGACGAAGTGGACCGGGGCGTGGGCGGGGCGGTGGCCGATGCGGTGGGCGAACGCCTGCAGCGGCTGGCGCAAAGCACGCAGGTTCTGCTGGTCACCCATTCGCCGCAGGTCGCGGCCCGCGCCGCGCGGCACTTCCGCATCAGCCGCAGCAAAGACAAGACCAAAATCGAACTGCTGGACGATGACCAGCGGCTGGAAGAAATCGCCCGCATGCTGTCGGGCGCCAACGTCACCGAGGAAGCCCGAGCCGCCGCCAGGCGGCTGATGGCGGAGGCCGCCGGTCCCGCCAAGAAACAACGCAAGCGCGCATGAAGTCCGTCGATAAACTGACCTCAGCCGAGGCCGAGAAAGAACTCGACCGGCTGGCGAAGGAAATCGCCCGCCACGACCGCGCCTATCACGGCGCCGACGCGCCCGAGATAAGCGACGCCGAATACGACGCCCTGCGCCGCCGCAACAACGAGATCGAAGAGCGTTTCCCGCTGCTGGTACGCGCCGACAGTCCGTCGCACCGGGTTGGCGCCAGGGCTTCCGACAAGTTCGCCAAGGTCAGGCATCGCGTGCCGATGCTGTCGCTGGACAATGCCTTCAGCGACGAAGACGTGGCCGATTTTCTGGGCCGGGTGCGCCGCTTCCTGGGGTTGAAGGACGACGAGGAAATCGCCGTCACCGCCGAAACCAAGATCGACGGCCTTTCCGCCTCCTTGCGCTATGAGAATGGCGTGCTGGTGCAGGGCGCGACGCGCGGCGACGGCCAGGAAGGCGAGGACATCACCGCCAACCTCAAGACCATTTCCGACGTTCCGCTGCGGTTGAAAGGCAAGCCTCCGGCCGTGCTGGAAGTGCGGGGCGAGGTCTACATGACCCACAAGGCCTTCGCGGCGCTGAACAAGCGGCAGGAACAGGACAGCAAGCCGACCTATGCCAATCCACGCAATTCGGCCGCAGGCTCCGTGCGCCAGCTTGATCCCGGCATCACGGCGTCGCGGGCGCTGAACTTCTTTGCCTATAGCTGGGGCGATATCAGTGAGCTGCCGTCGAAAGCCCATTCCGGCATGCTGGAAAAATTCGAGAGCTATGGTCTGCCGGTCAACCCGGAAACCCGTCGCTGCGAAACGCTGAAAGACATTCTGAAATTCTATCATGCCATCGCGGCGAAACGCGCCCGGCTGGGCTATGACATTGACGGCGTGGTCTACAAGGTCGACCGGCTGGACTGGCAGGAACGGCTGGGTTTTGTCAGCCGCAGCCCGCGCTGGGCGACGGCGCACAAGTTCCCCGCCGAACAGGCCGAAACCGTGTTGGAAGGCATCGAGATCCAGGTTGGCCGCACCGGCAAGCTGGCGCCCGTGGCGCGGCTGAAGCCCGTCACGGTGGGCGGCGTGGTGGTGGCCAACGCCACCCTGCACAATGAAGACGAGATCGCCCGGCTGGACGCGCGCATTGGTGACAGCGTGGTGATCCAGCGCGCCGGTGACGTGATCCCGCAAATCCTGCGCGTGATCCTGGAAAAGCGCCCGAAGAGCGCCAAGCCCTACAAGTTTCCGGATACCTGCCCGGTCTGCGGCAGCCATGCGGTGCGCGAAGTGGACGAGAAGACCGGCAAGAGCGATGTCGACCGCCGCTGCACCGGCGGGCTCATTTGTGACGCGCAAACCGTCGAGCGGTTGAAGTATTTCGTCGGCCGCGACCAGTTCGACATTGAAGGCCTGGGCGGCACGCTGATCGAGCTGTTTCATGACAAGGGCCTGCTGAAAGAGCCCGCCGACATTTTTGCCCTGACCGAGAAGTCGGCCAAGGTCGCCAAGGTGCTGGCTGAGCATCGCGCTGCGCTGTCGGAAGAGCGTCGCGCCGCCGGGGGCAAGGAACCCGCAAAAACCACGGCCAAAAAGAAAGACGAAGGCGACGGCAAGCAGGTCGAAAACCTGATGGGCGCCATCGAGCGCCGCCGCACCATCGGGCTGGACCGGCTGATCAACGCGCTGGGCATCCGCCATGTCGGCGAAACCACCGCCCGGCTGCTGGCGCGGCGCTACCTGACGCTGAATGCGTTCCTGGAGGCCATGAAGGGCGACAATGCACTGGAAGAGCTGCAGCACATCGAAGGCATTGGCGGGGTGGTGGCCGAAGCCATTCACGACTTTTTCGACGAGCCGCACAATGTGAAGGCGCTGAACCGCCTGCTGCAATGGCTGACCGTTCAGGACATGGCGGCGCCCGCCAAATCCTCGCCTGTATCCGGCAAGACCGTGGTGTTCACCGGTACGCTGGAAAGAATGACAAGGCAGGAAGCCAAGGCGCGGGCCGAAAGTCTGGGTGCGAAAGTGTCGGGCTCGGTCTCGGCCAAGACCGACATCGTGGTGGCGGGGCCCGGCGCGGGCAGCAAGCTGAAAGACGCGCAGAAGCACAATGTCCAGGTGATGGACGAAGATGCGTGGCTGAAGCTTATTTCCTGACGTCATTCCCGGCGAGCACGCGCGACAGCGTGTGCGAGGGAAGGGAATCCACGAGGAAGCAAGCCCGATCTTTCCGCCTGGATTCCCTTCCCCTCGCATTGCTTGCGCAATACTCGGCCGGGAATGACAGGTTCAGATAGATCGCGTCGCGTGATCCAGCCAAATGCGGGTTTCTTCATCCAGCAGGTGCGAAAGCGTATCGCGCACCCGGGCGTGATAGATGTTCAGCCAGCCTTTTTCGGTCGCCGTCAGCAATTCCGGCTCCACCAGATTCAGATCGATTGGCGCCAGCGTGATGGTCTCGAAACCCATCATCGGGCGTTCGCCGCCGACATTTTCGGGCGGTGTCACCACCACCAGGTTTTCGATGCGGATGCCGTATTCGCCGGTCTTGTAATAGCCGGGCTCGTTGGAACAGATCATGCCGGGCATCAGCTTTTGCATCACCGGCTTCTTGGAAATGTTCTGCGGCCCTTCATGCACCGACAGATAGGAACCGACGCCATGGCCGGTGCCGTGGTCGTAATCCAGCCCGGCTTCCCACAAAGGCCGCCGCGCGAAACTGTCCAGCTGCATGCCGATGGTGCCGTCGGGGAAGCGCGCCGTGGCCAGCGCGATATGGCCCTTCAAAACGCGGGTGAAACGGTCGCGCATTTCCGCCGTGGGCTCGCCCACCATGATGGTGCGGGTCACGTCGGTGGTGCCGTCGGGATATTGCGCGCCCGAGTCCAGCAGGAACATTTCGCCCTTGCCGATGGTGCGATTGGTCGAGCGCGTCACCCGATAATGCACGATGGCGCCATTGCTGCCCGCGCCCGAGATCGTGTCGAACGAGACATCGCTGAGCACGCCGGTGGCGCGGCGGAAGTCTTCCAGCTGCTGCGCCGCCTCGATCTCGGTCAGGTGGCCGTCCTTCGCATTGGCTTCGAACCAGCTCAGGAACCTCGCAAGCGCCGCGCCGTCGCGAATGTGCGCCTTGCGCATGCCTTCGACTTCCAGCGCGTTCTTGCAGGCCTTGGGAAGTTGGCAGGGGTCGTTGCCCTGCCGGATTTTCGCCCCCGCCTTTTGCAGCCGGTCGAAAATCGCCGACGCGGCGGTGGCCGGATCGACCAGCACGTTCTTGCCCTTCAGGGCATCCAGCGCCGCGGTGAACTGTTCCGGGCTGTGCACCTGCACCGAATTGCCCAGATGCGCCATCAGTTCGGGATTGCGTTTGGCGGGATCGAGAAACAGGTCGGCGCCGCCATCGTCATGCAAAATCGCAAACGCCAGCGTGAAAGGCGTGTGCGGCACGTCGCTGCCGCGAATGTTCAGCAGCCAGCAGACGGAATCCGCCAGCGTGATGACGGCAGCTTCCGCGCCCGCCTTCTTCAAGCCTTCGCCCAGCTTGATGCGCTTGGCTTCGCTCTGTTCGCCCGCCAGGTTCAGCGCGTGCGGCTTGGCCGGTGTCGCGGGCGGCGCGGGCTGGTCGCTCCACACCGCATCGATTGGGTTGCCGTCGACCGCCACCAGCGTGCCGCCGGCTTTTTCAACGGCATTCTTCAGATGCATCACGCAATGGGCGGTATGCAGCCAGGGGTCGTAACCCAGCTTGGCGCCCTTCGGCAGGTTGTCGGGTATCCAGCCCTGCGGGCCTTCGGCCACCAGATCGCGCGGCGCGAAAAGTTTGGTGTCGGTCTGGCTGCGAACCTGCAACGTGTAGCGGCCATCGACGAACACGGCGGCCTTGTCTTTCAGAACCACTGCCGTGCCCGCTGATCCCGTGAAGGCGGTCAGCCAGGCCAGCCGCTCGGCATAGGCAGGCAGGTATTCGCCCATATGCTGGTCGCTGTGCGGCACCACGAACCCGTCCAGCCCGCGCCTGGCCAGTTCGGCGCGCAAGCGCGCCAGGCGCGGCGCGCAGGTCGCGGCATCGGAGGTGTCGTCATAGGTCTGAAACTGCTTGTCCATGAGACAAGTCTAGCGGCGGGGCTTTTCCAAAACCAGCGCGCTCCACGGGCCGCTGCAGCGCGCGCCCACGAAACGCAGGCTTTGATAGAAGCTGGTCACCAGCTTTTCCTGGTTGGTCAAAAGCCCCGACAGCAGCAGCACCGCGCCGGGCGCCAGGACGCGCTGGATGGCGGGGGCCAACTGGGTCAGCGGCCCAGCCAGGATGTTGGCGATCAGAAGGTCATAGGGCGCGGCGTTGGCCAGCAGCGGGCTGGTCAAGCCTTCGGCGGTGACGGCGGTGACCAGCGGCCCCACGCCATTGGCGCGTGCATTGTCGCGCGTGACTTCCACGGCGACGGGATCGATGTCGGACGCCAGCACGCGGCGTTTCCACAATTTCGCCGCGCCGATGGCCAGCAGGCCGGTGCCGCAGCCCAGGTCCAGCACGTTGAAGAACTGGCGCTGACGGGCGATGTCGCTCAGCGCGCCCAGGCACAGCGCGGTGGTTTCGTGATGGCCGGTGCCGAAGGCCAGCCCCGCCTCGATCTTCATCGGGATCACGCCATGCGGCACGGTGCCGGCATCATGCGCGCCATAGACGAAAAAGCGCCCGGCCCGCACCGGCGGCAGGCCTTCCTGCGACAGGCGGATCCAGTCCTGGTCGGGCAGGGGCGCCACCCTGATCTCGCGGCCCACAATGCGCGACAGATAGGCGGCGTCCGGTGCTTCGGTGTACAGCGCCTCGACCACCGCGCCATCGGCAAACGGTTCTTCGACGATCAGCACGGCCTGGGCGCTGCCTTCCAGCTCCAGCACCGCCGACACGTCGGCGGCGTCTTGCTTGGTCAGCGCGATGCTGGCTTTCCACAGGGGGGGATTGATCATGCGCGGCTGCTTAAGCCCGCGACACGAACTGGTCAATGACCCGCTTTTCGCCCGCCTTGTCGAAATCTACCGTCAGCTTGTTGCCTTCGACATAGCGCACCCGGCCATAGCCGAACTTCTGGTGAAAGACGCGGTCGTCGCGGGCGTATTGCGAGGCGCTGGGGTCTGTCGTTTGCACGCTCCAGGCCTGGGCCTCGATGGGGGGCGGGCGGCTGCGGAACGTGCCCGCGGCGGCGGCGCGGTTGGCCTGGGCGCGTTTCCAGCCCGGCGAGTCATAGGTGCTGCCGAATTCTGCGGCATTGGCATTGTCGCGAAAACCGGCATAGCCGCCGTAAAAGCCTTCATCCACCGTGGCGTCGACCAGCTCTTCGGGAATTTCCTTGATGAAGCGCGAGGGCAGCGCGCTTTGCCACGATCCGTGCACACGGCGGTTGGCGGCAAAGGAAATGCGGATGCGCTGGCGCGCCCTTGTCAGGCCCACATAGGCCAGGCGGCGTTCTTCTTCCAATCCCGCCAAGCCGTTTTCGTCCATGGTGCGCTGGCTGGGGAATAGGCCTTCTTCCCAACCCGGCAGAAACACGGTGTTGAATTCCAGCCCCTTCGCGGCATGCAGCGTCATCAGGTTGATGCGGTCGCCTGATTCATCCTGGGCGATTTCCATCACCAGCGACACATGCTCCAGGAAGGCGGCCAGGGATTCAAAGCTCTCCATCGAGCGGACGAATTCCTTCAAATTGTCCAGCCGGCCCGGAGCTTCCGCCGATTTGTCGGCCTTCAGCATGTCGGTATAGCCGCATTCGTCCAGCACCATTTCGGCCAGTTCGGTGTGCGGCAGCAATTTCGACGTGTCGCTCCAGCGCGAGAAATTTGCCGCCAGCTCGCCCAGCGCCTTGCGCGCCTTGGGCGGCAGTTCGTCACTGTCGGCAATCTCGCGTGCCGCCGCCAGCAGCGGCAACGAACGGGCGCGGGCATAGGCATGCAGGCTGGCGACGCTCGCATCGCCGATGCCGCGCTTGGGCTTGTTGACGATGCGCTCGAACGCCAGGTCATCATCCCCCTGCGCGATAAGGCGCAAGTAAGCCATGGCGTCGCGCACTTCGGCGCGTTCATAGAAGCGTGGGCCGCCGATCACGCGATAGGGCAGGCCCAGCGAAATAAAGCGGTCTTCAAACTCGCGCATCTGGAACGAGGCGCGTACCAGGATTGCCATTTCGGCCCAGTTGTGGCCCTGCCGGTGCTGGTCTTCGGCTTCGGATGCGACATTGCGGGCTTCTTCTTCGGCGTCCCACACGCCCGCGACGCGGATTTTCTCGCCCGGATCGCCCTCGGTCCACAGCGTCTTGCCCAGACGGCCCTTGTTGGCTGCGATCAGGCCCGAGGCCGCGCCCAGAATGGCCGAGGTCGAACGGTAATTGCGTTCCAGCCGTATGACCTTGGCGCCGGGGAAATCGCGTTCGAAGCGCAGGATATTTTCCACCTCCGCGCCGCGCCAGCCATAGATCGACTGGTCGTCATCGCCCACCACGCAGACATTGCCCGATCCCTTGGCCAAGAGGTTCAGCCACAGATACTGGACCACGTTGGTGTCCTGATACTCGTCCACCAGCATGTAGCGGAAACGGTCGCGGTAATCGGCCAGGATGTCGGGATGGGTTTTGAGAATATGCAGCGTTTCCAGCAGCAGGTCGCCAAAGTCCGCTGCGTTCAGCGCCTTCAGCCGTTCCTGATACTGGTGATACAGCGTCTTGCCCTTGCCGAAGGCGTAACCCTGTGCTTCGCCTTCCGACACGTCTTCGGGGCGCAACCCGCGGTTCTTCCAGCCATCGATCATCGAGGCTAGCGCGCGGGCGGGCCAGCGCTTGTCGTCGATGCCTTCTGCCTCGATCAACTGTTTCATCAGGCGAAGCTGGTCGTCGGTGTCCAGGATGGTGAAGTTCGATTTCAGCCCGGCCAGTTCGGCATGCCGGCGCAGCATCTTGGCGCCGATGGAGTGGAAGGTGCCCAGCCACTGCATGCCCTCGACCACGCCGCCGATCAGCGCGCCGATGCGCTCCTTCATTTCGCGCGCGGCCTTGTTGGTGAAGGTGACGCACAGCATCTGCCCCGGCCAGGCGCGTTTGGTCGCCAGAATATGGGCCAGCCGCGTGGTCAGCACGCGGGTCTTGCCGGTTCCCGCGCCGGCCAGCACCAGCACCGGGCCGTCAACAGCTTCCACTGCCTCGCGCTGTTCCTTGTTCAGGCCGTTCAGATAGGGCGGGTCGCGCGGAACCGGCGCCGAGACGGGTTCCTCGCTGAAGGCGGAATCCAGCGGGTCGGAATAGCGGTCGCCATAGCCGCTCATGAGGAAAAACGGGAATCTGAAAGCATGAGAACGACATTAGAACGCGGGGGGTGGGAATCCCATCTAATTATCGGTTTCGCCGTTTTCCAGCCGGTGACCGGCGAGGCTTTGTTCCGCCTTGTCTTTCTTGGCCTGTTCCAGCTTGCGCAGGTTTTTGGGCGTGCCGTGCTGCACACGTTTGGCATCGGCCTGCTTGGCTTTTTCGGCCCTTGCTTTGGCCTTGCGGACGCGGTTCAGGTTGACGATCTCGGTCATGGCGGAAAACTAGCCGCCCTTGGCATCCAGCGCAAAGAGGCGCAGCGCGCTGGCAAGCGGGCGCTCGCCGCGCGAGGCATCGATCCGGGCGACCAGCGCAGCCAGCGCGATGCCGTCCTTTTGGGCCGACGCATCGATCACCGCCCAGAACTCCGCCTCCAGCGCCACGCTGGTGCGATGCCCGGAGAGGGAGAAAGAGCGCTTTTTCAAGGTCATCGAATGTTGCGCCAGTTCAGAACCGCCAGTTCCTTGCGCAGCTTTTGGGCACCGGTTTTGGGTGGCATCAGCACGCGCGGCTTGGTCAGTCTGGAAACAGCACCCGCCGCGATCACGGCATTGCGGTCGACCCAGCCATCGGTGTCCAGCAGCCGCACTTTGCTCCACTGCTGGCGCAGCAGACGGACCATGTTGTCCGGTGTCTCGTCTTCGTCATCATCGACGATCACGTTCATCAGGAACAGCGAACCGCGCGCGGTCATGCGTGACTTGGCCAGCTTGAAGAAGGCAGCGGTCTTGAACTTTGCGGGCATGCCGCCTTCGCCGAACGCATCCAGGATCAGCGCGTCATGGCGGCGGCGGTGCTTTTTCAGATAAGCGACGCCGTCCGCAACATGGCAGGGCACATCGGCGGGCAGGCTGAAATAGTCGCGGGCAATGTCGAACGACAGCTTGTGAATGTCGACCATGGTGACGGCCACACCGGCTTTGCGCAGCATGGTGGCCAGGGTGCCACCGCCGCAGCCGATCATCAGCACGTCTTTGCACTTGGCCTGGCGCAGGAAGAAGTACATCGCATGGATGTAATCTGCGGTGCTGATGCCATCGGCGTCACCCGCGCTCTGGTGATATTCCTGCTGCCAGTAGCTGACCTTGCCGGTGCGATTGTCCTGAACGATCACATGGCCCGGCGCGGGAGATGTTCTGCTCACGCCTGGATTCCCTTCCCTCGCATCGCTGCCGCGATGCTCGCCGGGAATGACCCCTTCGGGGTCACTTCGGTGCGATCATGTCTTCGGGGCGGACCACGGCGTCGAATTCTTCCGCCGTCACATACCCTCCGCCCACCGCTTCTTCTTTCAACGTGGTGCCATTCTTGTGCGCGGTCTTGGCGATCTTGGCGGCATTGTCATAGCCGATCTTGGGCGCCAGCGCCGTCACCAGCATCAGCGACCGTTCCAGGCCCGCCTTGATATTGTCGCGGCGTGGTTCGATGCCCACCACGCAGTTATCGGTGAAGCTCACTGCCGCATCGGCCATCAGCCGCACGCTCTGCAGGAAGTTGTAGGCCATCACCGGATTGTAGACGTTGAGTTCAAAGTGGCCCTGCGAACCCGCAAAAGTCAGCGCGGCATTGTTGCCGAAGATCTGCACGCAGACCTGGGTCAGCGCTTCGCACTGGGTCGGGTTAACCTTGCCCGGCATGATCGATGAGCCCGGCTCATTCTCCGGCAGCGCCAGTTCGCCCAGGCCCGAGCGCGGACCCGAACCGAGCAGGCGGATGTCGTTGGCGATCTTGAACAGCGACGCGGCCAGTGTGTTGATCGCGCCATGGCTGAACACCATGGCGTCGTGCGCGGCCAGCGCCTCGAACTTGTTGGGGGCGGTGGTGAAAGCCATGCCGGTGATCTTGGCGATGCGTTCGGCCACCATCTTGTCGAAGCCGACCGGGGCATTCAGGCCGGTGCCGACGGCGGTGCCGCCCTGCGCCAGTTCCATCAGCTTGGGCATGGTCTGTTCGATGCGGGCGATGCCGTTGGCCACCTGCGTCGCATAGCCGGAGAATTCCTGGCCCAGCGTGACCGGCGTGGCATCCTGGGTGTGGGTGCGGCCGATCTTGATGATGTCCTTCCACGCCGCGACCTTCGCCTGAAGCGCGGTGTGCAGATGCTTGAGCGCCGGCAGCAGCCGGTGCTGGATTTCCTCGGCGCAGGCGATGTGCATGGCCGTGGGATAGGTGTCGTTCGACGACTGGCTCATATTGACGTGATCGTTGGGATGGACCGGCTTCTTGCTGCCCATCTCCCCGCCCAGCATTTCGATGGCGCGGTTCGAAATCACTTCATTGGCATTCATGTTGGACTGGGTGCCCGAACCGGTCTGCCAGACGACCAGCGGGAAATGTTCGTCCAGCTTGCCGTCGATCACTTCCTGCGCGGCCGCAACGATGGTCTCGCCGAGCTTCTTGTCCAGGCCGCCCAGCGCCATGTTGGTCTCGGCACAGGCGCGCTTGACGATGCCCAGCGCGCGCACCACCGGCTGCGGCTGCTTTTCCCAGCCGATCTTGAAATTGCCCAGGCTGCGCTGGGCCTGCGCGCCCCAATAACGGCTCGCGTCAACGTCAATCGGGCCGAAGGTATCGGTCTCGGTACGGGTCTTGGTCATGTGAGAAAACTTCGTGGGTTATTTTTTGCGGAAGGAATCGAGGCTCACCACTTCGCCGGGCGCGGGCTTTTCAACTGGCTTGGCAGCTTCGGGCTCGGGCGCGTCTTCTTCGGCCTTTTCGGGCGGATTGTTCGGCACCATCACGGGGCCGGTGGCGGGCTTGGCGACCTCGCCCTCGGCGCGGAACTGCAGGCCGAACTGCACGCCGGGATCGAAGAAGGCGGTGAGGGCATTGAAGGGAATGTGCAGCGGCGCCGGCAACTTCTTGAAGGTCAGCGTCACTTCGAAATAGTCGTCCTTCACCTTCAGCGCCCAATACTGGTGCTGGATGATGATGGTCATTTCCTCCGGATACTGTTCCTTGAGGAAGTCCGGAATATCCACGCCATCGGCATGGGTGCGGAAGGTCAGATAGAAATGATGCGCGCCGATCAGGCCGGACTTTTCGATGCGCCGCAATGCGTCGCGCACGACCCCGCGCAGCGCCGCATCCGTCAAAGCCTGATAACCGATAAAGTCTTTTGCCATATGGGTCGCAGACTATGCGCCGCCACTGCCAAGTCAATTGCGGCAACGGGCTGCAAACCCCGCCCCAGGCTCAAATTGACGCAATTGCGAAGAAAACCGGAACCGGAGCGGCATAAACGCCGTTGTGAATAAGCCGTTGCCATTCTGTCCCGGGGTTCCTGCCATGAAAATCGCGCAAATAGCCCCCCTGGTCGAAAGCGTGCCGCCGACCCTGTATGGCGGGACCGAGCGGGTGGTGTCCTGGCTGACCGAGGAACTGGTGGCCCAGGGCCATGAGGTGACGCTTTTTGCGTCAGGTGATTCCCAAACTGCTGCCAAGTTGGTGCCCATCGTGCCCCGCGGCCTGCGCCTCGACGGCATTCATGACAGCACGCCGTACAATATGCGCATGCTGGACCAGGTGGCGGCCCGGCAGGACGAATTCGATATGCTGCATTTCCACATCGATTTTTTCCAGTCGCCGCTGTTCCGGGGCATGGCGCACAAGACGCTGACAACCTTGCACGGCCGCCAGGACCTTCCCGAACTGCCCGACATCTATCGGGCCTTCCCCCACATGCCGCTGGTATCGATTTCCAACCACCAGCGCCTGCCGGTGCCGCCGGTGAACTGGATGGGCACGGTCTATCACGGCCTCCCCAACACGCTTTTGAAGGAGGGCAGGGGCGAGGGCGGCTATCTCGCCTTCCTGGGCCGCATCTGTCCCGACAAGGGCATCCTCGCTGCCATCGAGATTGCCCGCCGCGCCGGCATGACGCTGAAGGTCGCGGCCAAGGTGGATCCCGCCGACCAGGCCTATTACGACGAACAGGTGGCGCCGGTACTGGCGCACAGCCCGCACGTCGAATTCATCGGCGAGATTAACGATGCGAGGAAGCCGGAATTCCTCGGCAATGCCCGCGCCCTGTTGTTTCCGATCTGCTGGCCCGAACCCTTCGGCCTGGTGATGATCGAAAGCATGGCCTGCGGCACGCCCGTGATCGCGTTCAATTGCGGTTCGGTGCCCGAGATCATGGAAAACGGCCTGACTGGCTACGTGGTCGATGACGTCGATCAGGCGGTGGTGGCGGTGGGCAAGCTGGATGCGCTGTTCCGCCCGTCCATCCGCTCGCGCTTTGAAGAGCGGTTCAGCGTCGCCGCCATGGCGCGCGACTATGTCAGGATTTATCACCAACTCGCCACTTCCGGGGACGTGACCGCGGTCGCTGCGGAATAAGCGAACAGGAGTGAAGGCATGGAGGCAAAGATCCTCCCCTACTCGCCGGACGATATTTCGACGTTCTATATTCAGGCGACGGAATCCATCCAGCAACGCTGGCCTCGCACCCTCAAACAGGGTGATACCTTCGGCCTGTTCGATGCGCTGGGCGATGTGATCGATCCCGGCATGACGCCCGGCGGCGTGTTTCACAACGACACCCGCTATCTTTCGGGCATGCAACTTCTGATCGACGGCCAGCGGCCCTTGCTGCTGTCGTCGGCTGTCGAAAACGACAATGTCGTGCTGACGGTCGACCTGTCCAACCCCGACATCTATCAGGACAATGCGCTGGCGCTGGGGCGGGAGATCCTGCACGTACGCCGCTCGAAATTCCTGTGGGACGGCACCTGTTACGAACGTATCGCCATCCACAATTTCGACGCCAGGCCACAATCCTGCTGGCTTACCCTGACCTTCGCCGCCGACTTTGCCGACCTGTTCGAAATTCGCGGCAACCAGCGCCCGGCGCGCGGCGAGATCACCGCATCGGTGATCGAGGGCACCAAGACGATTTTTCGCTATATCGGGCTGGATGCGGTTGAGCGATGCAGCGAGATCTGCTTCGACCCGCCGCCGGAAACGCTTTCCAGTCAGCAGGCGGTCTATCACCTCCAGCTTCAGCCCGGCGAACGCACCGCCATCATTGTCAATGTGCGCTGTACCAACAGCACCCAGGCGCGCAGCGACATCACCGGCGGCTATTCGGTGCCCTATCGCGCGGCGCGGCGCGGGCCTGCAGCCTGGGCGGCAGCGTCACGTCCAGCAACGAACTGGCGAACCGCATGCTGCACCGGGCCGGCGCCGACATTTCGATGCTGATCACCGACACGCCGCAGGGACCCTATCCCTATGCCGGCACGCCCTGGTTCTCGACCCCGTTCGGGCGCGACGGGTTGATCACCGCGCTGCAGATGCTGTGGCTGGATCCGGCGCTGGCCAAGGGCGTGCTGCAATATCTGGCCGCCCATCAGGCGACCGAACTGGACGAACGCGCCGATGCCGAGCCCGGCAAGATTTTGCACGAAACGCGGGCCTGCGAAATGGCGGTGCTGGGCGAGGTGCCGTTCGGCCATTATTACGGCAGCATCGATTCCACGCCGCTGTTCGTGCTGCTGGCGGCGCGCTATTTCGAGCGCACGGGCGATCTACCGACCATCCGCGCACTGTGGCCCAACATCGAGGCGGCGCTGACCTGGATCGACCGTTATGGCGACCAGGACGGCGACGGTTTCGTCGAATACTACCGGGTCAGCGACAACGGTCTGACCAACCAGGGCTGGAAGGATTCTTCCGATTCCGTGATGCACGAGGACGGCACGCTTGCCACCGGCCCGATCGCGCTCAGCGAAGTGCAGGCCTATGTCTTTGCCGCCAAGCATGGCGCGGCGCTGCTGGCGGCGCGGCTGGGCGAAAACGACAAGGCCTCGCAGCTTTCCGAAGCGGCGGAAAAGCTGCGGGTGCAGTTCGAGGAAAAATTCTGGATTGAAGAGCTGGGCGCCTATGCCATCGCGCTGGACGGCGCCAAGCGCGCTTGCAAAGTGCGCTCCTCCAATGCGGGGCAGGTACTGTTTTGCGGCATCGCTTCGCCGCAACGGGCGCAAGTTTTGGCCGACACCCTGATGACCCCCCAGATGTTCTCAGGCTGGGGCGTCCGCACGCTGGCCACCGGTGCGCCGCGCTACAATCCCATGGCCTATCACAACGGCTCGATCTGGCCGCACGACAATGCCCTGATCGCGCTGGGCCTGTCGCGCTATGGCTTGAAGCGCGCCGCCAGCACCATCTTCGAAGGCCTGTTTGCCGCCGCCACGCACATGGAATTCATGCGCTTCCCCGAACTGTTCTGCGGTTTTCCCCGCCGGCGCGGCGTGGCGCCGACATCCTATCCGGTGGCCTGCTCCCCGCAGGCCTGGGCCAGCGTGGTGCCGTTCGCGCTGCTGCAGGCGTGCCTGGGGCTGGAGATGTGTTTCGCGCAGCGCGAGATCCGCTTTCAAAACCCACAGCTTCCCAAATTCCTGGAAGAGATCACCATCAATGACCTGACGCTGGGCGACGCCTCGGTGAACCTGCGCCTGCGCCGGAGCGGCGCGAACACGGAAGTGACGATTGTCTCCAAACGCGGCGACATCGCGATCAAAATTACGCAGTAAGAGTGGCAGTTGCTTCTGTTGCCCGGTGCAACTACCAAAACCGCGCTTGGCTAACCGTAGTTAGGCAGCGAGGGCCATTTCATTATCGTTGGCACCTAAACAATAGTCCGATGACGGCGGAACCATACCGAGCAAAAGAACTGCCTTTACACATCCGTCGATCCTGTTTCGCCCCCACAAAAACCCATCCGAAAATGGGCTTATGGTGGAGGCGCCGGGTACTGCCCCCGGGTCCGGGCTGCTTATTACACAGTCGTTTATCGCCATAGACGCCCGGGCGAACCCGGGTGACCCTTTCAATATAGGTGTTGGGGGTTAAGAATTGAAGGGCGGAACTTTGTTGACTCATCGGCCCGCGCAGGGCACGGGCTGAAAAATGAAGACGGTTTACGCCAGCGAAGACGAGATTTCGCGCATTGGCGAAGGCTTTTGCGCCGGCACCCTGCCGCGCGCCGACTGGACCCATGCCGCCCATTTCGCCGCCGCCCTGTGGCTGATGCGCCATCGCCCCGACCTGGATGTCATGGCCGCCATGCCCGCTCTGCTGCGCGCCTATAACGAGGCGGTGGGCAGGGTGAATGACGACAAGGGCGGCTATCACGAGACCATTACGCTGGCGTCGCTGCGCGCCCTGAAAGGCGTGCTGGACGCCAACCCGCCCGAGATGCCGTTGCATGCCATCGTCAATGCGCTGATGGCGTCCAGCATGGCCAATCCCAACTGGCTGCTGGAATATTGGTCGGTGGCCCGGCTGATGTCGGTCGAGGCGCGGCGGGAATGGCGGGATCCGGACCTAAAACCACTCCCGTTCTAGGGGTGAATGGGGCGTGCGAATCCCCTAGGATCGCGCCCATGCAGCAATATCTCGACCTGCTCAGGCTTGTGCGTGATACCGGCGTGGAAAAACACGACCGCACGGGCACCGGAACGCGCTCGGTCTTCGGTCACCAGATGCGCTTCGACCTCGAAGACGGCTTTCCGCTGGTCACCACCAAGAAGACGCACCTCAAATCCATCATCTATGAACTGCTCTGGTTCCTGCGCGGCGAAACCAATGTGCGCTGGCTGCAGGAGCGCGGCGTCACCATCTGGGACGAATGGGCCGACGCCAATGGCGAGCTGGGCCCGGTCTATGGCTATCAGTGGCGCAGTTGGCCCAGTCAGACCGATGGCACCATCGACCAGATTTCCAACCTGGTGCGCGACATCCGGAAGAACCCGGATTCGCGCCGCCTGATCGTCACCGCCTGGAATCCGGCCGATGTGCCGCGCATGGCGCTGCCGCCCTGCCACTGCCTGTTCCAGTTCTATGTCGCGAACGGCAAGCTGTCGTGCCAGCTCTACCAGCGCTCGGCGGATATCTTCCTGGGCGTGCCGTTCAACATCGCCTCCTATGCGCTCTTGACCATGATGGTGGCGCAGGTCACGGGGCTGAAGCCCGGCGCGTTCGTCCATAGCTTTGGCGACGCCCACCTCTACCTGAACCATCTGGACCAGGCGGAAGAACAGCTTTCCCGCAAGCCATATCCCTTGCCGACCATGCGGCTGAACCCGGCGGTGACCGACCTGTTCGCCTTCCAGTATGAGGATTTCACCCTGGAAAATTACCAGTCCCACCCCGGCATCAAGGCGCCCATCGCGGTCTGAAACGCCGCCAAAGCGCCGTTTTTGCCTGTAGAATTGACAAATGGCAGGCGCGTTTTAAAAGACCGCCCAACAGGGAGATTTTCCAATGGCGACCGCAGACGTACAGGGCAAAGACGAGAGCAAGCTGGCCAATGGCGGCGGCGCGTTCCCCTTCTGGTTTTCGGTGGCGGTGGTGGGCGGCGCGTTCGCCATCCTCGTTGCCATCATCTATGGCGTGATCCAGCTCTTTTCCTGATCGCCCTTTCCGACATGAAAAAAGCGCCGCAAGTTTCCTTGCGGCGCTTTTTCTTTGGCTGATCGCTACTTGGGCAAGGCGAACACCAGCAGGCTGTCCCCGCCGCCGGGGCTGTTCAGATACGAACCGCCCGTTGCCACCACCGCCACGAACTGCCGCCCGTCCCTGCCCTGATAGGTGATCGGCGTGGCATGGGCGCTGTGGTCCAGCTTGTAGGTCCAGATTTCCTTGCCCGTCTTGCTGTCGAAGGCGCGGAAACGCGCGTCGTCGGTACCGGCGATGAACGTCAGCCCGCTTGCCGTCACGATCGGCCCGCCATTGCTGGCCCGGCCGGTGTTCTTCTGGCCTTCGGGGAAGTGATCGGTGACGCCCAGGCGCGAGCGCCAGACGACCTCGGCCTTGTTGACGTCCACCGCGATCAGCTCGCCCCAGGGCGGAATGTGGCACGGCGTCTGGGTCTTGGGATCGACGAAGCGGGCGGTGGTCATGTGCCATTCGCCATTCTCGCGCTTCACCAGCTTTTCGACATAGCCCATCTCGTTGGAATTGAAGATGAACAGGCCCAGCTTGGGATCGAAGGCGCCGCCGCCCCATTCCGGGCCGCCGGCCGCGCCGGGAAAGCGCATCTGCGCCTTGTCGGCGCGCAGCGGCTCATACATTTTCATGCCGACCAGATCGCCCTTCTTGATGATGTCTTCGCAGATCGCCTTGTGCTCGGGCGTGTTGCTGGCCACCTCGCTGAGGTCAAACGCCATGCGGGTCATCACTTCGGGCTTGAGGGGGAAGGGCTGGGTCGGCCAGGCCGCCTCGCCGGGAACGGAGGAGGGCGGCACCGGGCGTTCCTCCACGCCGAAGATCGGCTCGCCGGTGACGCGGTTCAAAAGGAACAGCATCGCCGTCTTGTTCATCACGGCGACGGCGGGAATGGATTTGCCGTCCTTCTTGACTGTCAGAAGCACCGGCGCGGTGTGCAGGTCCAGGTCCCAGATGTCGTGATGGGTGACCTGGAAGTGCCACAGATATTTGCCGGTGCTGGCATTCACGGCAACCAGCGTGTTGGAGAACAGGTTGGCGCCCTTGTGGTCGCCGCCATAGCGGTCGAAGGTCGGCGCGCCGAACGGCAGATAGGCAATGCCGCGCGCCGTATCCACCGTCAGCAGATTCCAGATATTTACTCCGGAAATCTGCTTCCAGCCGTCATCCTCCCAGGTTTCGTGGAATTTCTCGCCCGGGCGCGGAACGGAGCGGAACGTCCAGACCAGCTTGCCGGTGATCACATCCCAGGCGCGCGCATCGCCGGCGGCGCCCTTGGCGGGTGCTTCCTGCACGCGGCTGCCGGTGATGGCGATGTTCTTGTAGATCGTGGGTGGCGCCGAATAGCCATAAAAGGCGTTCGGCAACCCGTTCATGATTTCGGGCGTCTTGGTGTCGATGATGCCGTCGGTGCCAAAACCTTTCGACGGCGCGCCGGTAGCGGCATCCAGCGCGATCATGCGTCCGCGCAGGGTGCCGAAGATCAGGCGCGGGGCATGACCCTTGTCGCCCGGCCAGTATGCCAGGCCGCGGAACGGCGGCTGGTCGCCAGTGGGAAGATCATAGGCCCAGAGCTGCTTGCCGCGGGTGGAATCCAGCGCGACCACGCGGCCGTAAGGCGTGCCAAGGAAGATGCGGTTGCCGACAACCAGGGGCGTGGTGGTGGCAAACGGCACGCGCGCCAGCTTCTGCGACGGGATCGGGTTCATGTGATAGGTCCAGGCGACCTGAAGCTTGTTCACATTGTCCGGCGTGATCTGGGTCAGCGGCGAAAACCGCCCGCCGCCCGCGTCATAGCCATAGGACGGCCAGTCACCGCCCTTGGTGGACTGCGCCGAGGCACAGAGCGGCAGGCACAGGGCGATCACGCCCAGCAGCATCTTCTTCATGTCGTTCCAGCTCTTTATTAAGTGAGGGGAATTACTTCCCCATTTCGTCTTCCTGATAGACCTTGATGATCTCGTCGAAATTCTTCTCGGCCTTGAAACCCATCTTGGTGGCCAGCGCGGGCGCGTAGCGCCCCGCCCAGCCCTTCACGATCGTGGCCACGAAGGGATCGTCGACGCGCTTGATCAGCGCCACCGCCTTGTCGCCGGCGGCTTTGCGCAGCGCTTCGATCTGCTCGCCCACCGTGGCGGACACGCCCGGCATGGTCATAGACCGGCGCACGCCCAGCGTGGCGGTATCGATGGTGGCGGCATTGATGAAGAAGCCGACCGCCGAACGCGGGCTTGCGAACCAGTGGCGCACATCATCGCCCACCGGCAGCGGCGCTTCGACGCCCGCCAGCGGCTCGCGCAGGATGCCGGAGAAGAAGCTCGATGCCGCCTTGTTGGGCTTGCCGGGACGAATGCAGATGGTGGGCAGGCGCACGCCGACGCCGTCCAGGTAACCCTTGCGGCTGTAATCGGCCAGCATCAGCTCGGTCATCGCCTTCTGAGTGCCATAGCTGGTGGTCGGGGTCAGCGCGAAATCGTCGGTGATGGGATCGGGGAAGGGCGGGCCGAACACCGCCAGCGTCGAGGCGAACACGAAGCGCGGCTTGTAGGGCGACTGCTCGCCCTCCAGGCGAACGGCTTCAAACAGCGCCCAGGTGCCGTTGAAGTTGATCTTGTAGCCTTTTTCGAAATTGGCTTCCGCGTCGCCCGACACGATGGCGGCCAGATGGAAGATCACGTCCGGGCGTTCCTGCATCAGCGTGGTGGCGACGCCGCGCTCGGAATAATCCAGCACCAGGCTCTTGGTGCCTTGGGGGCAACCGTCCGGGATCGGGCTTTCGGTCACGTCCACCAGGGTCATGCCGGTGATGGCCTTGCCGCCCAGCGCCTTGTCCGCCGCCAGCCGCTCGACCAGCTTGCGCCCGATCATGCCGCCCGCGCCCGTGACCAGAATCTTCATGACCGTTCTTTCTTTGAATATTTGCGGGCGCGACCATAACCCAACAGCAAGGCGCGGCAAGACGGATGCTGCGTCGCAGCGGCGGATAAAATCATCTCGCACTTGCGATGTTTTTGACGCGGCTTCGGGCCGGGACTAGCGTGGCGCAAAGCGCGCGGAATCGGCGCGAGAATATAGGGGTATGGCGTGAAACTGGTTTTTGCTTTGGCCGTCGCGGTGGGCATGCCCACATTTGCACTCGCGCAGGATATTCCCGCGCCCTACGGCAAGGCCGAGAACCAGTGGGCTTCGCCCGAGAATGGCGCATGGGGCTCCACCGCCGGGATCGAGCGCGGCCCCAGGGGCGAAATCTGGGCCATCGACCGCTGCGGCGCCAACACCTGCGACGGTTCGGACAAGGGCGCGGTGGTGCTGCTGGACATGAAAACCGGCAAGGCGATCCGCAGCATCGGCGCGGGCCTGTTCGTGTTTCCGCACGGGTTGCATGTCGACCGCGCCGGCAATGTCTGGGTGACAGACGGCAGTGTGTCGAAGGACGGCGCCAAGGGGCTTCAGGTCATCAAGCTGTCGCCCCAGGGGGAGGTGCTGCTGCGCCTGGGCACGGCGGGCAAGCGCGGCGCTGACGGCGCGCATTTCCAGTCACCTAGCGACGTGATCACCGCCGCCAATGGCGACATCTTCGTGTCTGACGGCCATGCCCCGATTCCGGGGATCGTGCCGCCCGACCTGGACATGCGGGTGATGAAATTCAGCAAGGACGGCAAATTCATCAAGCAGTGGGGCGGCAAGGCCGGCAAGGGCCGCGAGGAATTCAACAACCCCCATGCACTGGCGCTTGATGCGCGCGGCCGTCTGTTCGTGGCCGACCGCGCCAACAACCGCACCATGATCTTCGACCAGGACGGGAAGTTCATCGCCGACTGGCGCCAGTTCGGCCGTCCCAGCGGTTTCTATATCAGCGGCGACCGGCTCTATGCCATCGACGCGGACTCCAGCGAAGCCAACCATCCCGGCGGCTGGAAGAAGGGCGTGTGGATCGGTTCGATCCGCGAAGGCCGGGCCGAAGCCTTCGTGCCCGACGACACGGCGGGCGAAGGCGTGGTCATCGCCCCGGACGGCAACATGTATGGCGCGGTGAATGTCGCGCCGCGCGGCATCACCCGTTACCAGAAGAAATAAAGGGAGACACCCTCATGAGTGCGACGCGTCGAACGGTCCTTCTGAAAGGCTTCGGCGCGGCGACCGCCGCCTGGCTGGCCGCCAACTGGCCCGACCAGGTTGCGCAGGCGCAAACCGCGCAAAGCATGGGGCATTTCACCTTCTTCACGCGCCCGCAGGCGATGGAAATCGATGCGATGTCGCAGCAGATCTATCCCAGCGACTCCACGCCGGGCGCCAAGGAAGCGCAGGTGCTCTATTTCATTGACCTGGCGCTGGTGACTTTCGCGAAAGACAAGCAGGCCATCTACAATAGAGGCTTCGGCGAACTGGCCGCCGTAACCGGCAATCAGCCGCTGGGTTCGTTCCCGGTGGACCGGCAGATCGCGATGCTGACATCGATCGAGAAGACCGAATTCTTCCGCACCGTGCGCGACCACACCATCATGGGCATGTTCTCCGCCCCCCAGCATGGCGGCAACTTCGGCAAGGTCGGCTGGAAGCAGATCGGTTTCGACGACAGCCTCAACTTCCGCGCCCCCTTCGGCGCCTATGACAAGGCCTGAAGCGCGATGAAAAAATACAGCCCAAGTGAGGAAGTGGATTTCGTGGTGATCGGCACCGGCGCCGGCGGCTCGGTCATGGCCAAGCAGCTCGCCATCGCCGGCTTTTCTGTGGTGGTGATGGAGCAGGGCGGCTGGGGTGCCTACGGCCATGAGCAGGATTACAGCAAGGACGAGCTTTCCAACCGCTTCCCCACCGAAGACGAGGCGCTGATCAGCGATCCCAAAAAGCACGTCAACACCTTCCGCCGCAACGCCAGCGAGAAAGCCGTGCCCGGCAATCACAATTTCGGCTGCGTGGTGGGCGGCGGCACCGTCACCTATGGCGCGTCGTCCTGGCGGCACATGCCCTGGGAGTTCGACGAGGCCAGCCGCTTCGGCACCATCAAGGGCACCGGCATCGCCGACTGGCCGATCACCTACAAGGAACTGGAACGCTACTACGTGCAGGCGGAATGGGAGATCGGCGTGTCCGGCCCCAACATGCAGTCGCCGCTGATCGCGCCCATGTCCAAGCCCTATCCGGTGCCGCCGCTGCCGCTGAAAAGCTCCGGCGCGCTGGTGCAGAAGGCCGCCGAAAAGCTGAACCTGGTGGTGACGCCCAACGTCGCCGCCATCATCACCGAGCCTTATAATGGCCGCAGCGGCTGCATCCATTGCGGCATGTGCTCGGGCTATGGCTGCCAGGTGAAGGCGCGTTCGTCCTCCGCAGTGTCGCTGCTGCCCATCGCGGTCGCCACCGGCAACTGCGAGATCCGCGCCAATTCCTATGTGCGCGAGATTTCGGTCAATGATGCGGGCCGCGCCACCGGTGTCATTTATCTGGACAAGAAGAACGACAACCGCGAGATCTTCCAGAAGGCCAAGTGCGTGGTGCTGGCGGCCAACGGCACGGAGTCGCCGCGCCTGCTGCTGATGTCGAAATCCAACCGCTTCCAGAATGGCCTGGCCAATTCCAGCGGCATCGTCGGCAAATATCTGATGGTGGGCAATGGCGGCGGCGCGTCGGCACTCTTCGCCGATCCGCTCAACGAATATAAAGGCTGCGTCACCGGCGCGGCGGTGCTGTCTTATGTCCCCAACGATGTGAAGGGGCGCGGCTGGTATGGCGGCGGCCGCATGACGGCGCGCGGCCAGCAATCGCCGATCCAGTATGGCCTGTCGGGACCGCGGAATGCGCCGAGCTGGGGCGCGGGGTACAAGAAGGCGCTGATCGAACAGGCCAACCGCCGCCTGACCCTGGTCAACTTCATTTCGCAATTGCCGCTGGAAACCAACATGGTCGATCTGGACCCGGACGCGAAAGACGCCTGGGGGCTGCCGGCGCTGCGTATCACCACTACCAGCCATGAGAACGACTTCAAGGCGATGCGCTTCTTCATCGACAAGTCGGTGGAGATTCTGCAAGCGGCGGGCGCCACCCAGGTCTGGGCCGACAATCTTTCCGACAGTCGGGGCGGCTCGCATGCCCGCGGCACCTGCCGCATGGGCAACGATCCCAAATCCTCGGTGGTGAACAAATATCACCGCGCCCATGACGTGCCCAACCTGTTCGTGATCGACGGCTCAAGCATGGTCACGGGCGGTCGCAACCATCCCACCATGACCATCTCCGCGCTGGCCTATCGCTGCGCCGAACATCTGGTGAAGGCGGCCAGAACGGGAAATGTGACGATCTAGCCGCGTCTTTTGCTTTCGACGTTGCCGTGCAATCTTGCGCACCCATGAAAATCGCCTTTTTCAATCCCAGCACCATGGCGTTCAACGTCGAGACGCCCCAGCTGCAGCCGCTGGGCGGCATCGCCTCCTGCCTGTGCTATCTGGCGCGGGCGCTGGCGGACCGCGGTCATGACGTCACGCTGGTCTCGCTGCTGCCCGACGGCACGCCGCCCGTGCTTCTGGGCGTGAATCATCAGCCGATCCATCCCGTGCTGGCCGATCCGGCAGGCTATTTCGCGAAAGAGAATTTCGACGCCGCCATCGCGGTGAATTATCCCGACATCGCGCCTTATATAAGAAGCGGCAGCCCCCGCACGCTCAACATCGCCTGGCCGCATGTCTTCGCCAACCAGCCGGCGCTGAACCTGCTGCCGCAGGTCCAGCAGATGCTCGATCTGATCGTCTATGTCAGCGAAACCCAGCGCGCCGATTTCAAGCTCGCCACGCGCGGCGTGGTGATCGGCAACGCCATCAGTCCCGGTTTTGAAAACATGTTCGCGTCGGCGGAAGACCTGCTGGCCGCCAAGCAGAACCGCGCCGTCTACGCCTCCATGCCCTTTCGCGGGCTGGACGAGCTGGTCGAGGTGATGGGCCGCACCAGGGCGCAGACCGAGTTGCATGTGTTTTCTTCGATGCAGGCCTATCAGGACTCTGACGAGCGTTTCGCCGCGCTCTATGCCGGCATGGGCGCAAACCCGCGCATTCGCTATCATGGCGGGGTGGGGCAGGCGGAGCTGGCGCGGCAATTCCGCGGCGCGGCCTTTCTGGTCTATCCCTCCACCTTCATCGAGACCTATTGCATCGTGGCGCAGGAAGCCCTCGCCGCAGGCCTGAAGGTCATCAGCAACACGTTCGGCGCGCTGCCGGAAACCACTATGGGCTTTGCCGACCTGCTGCCGGTGACCGGCAACTTCAACCGCCAGACCCATGTCGCGGGCATCACCGATTTGCTGGACAGGAACGAAGCAGCCTTCCGGGTTAGCCCGCGCGAATGGGCCCAGGAGCGCTTCGCCCAGGTCCAGGCCATAAACCGCGTCAGCACCTGGGCGGCCCGCGCCGCCCAGTGGGAAGCACTGCTGGTTTCGCAGTTGCGCAATTGACGCCCGCAAGCCGCGCGCCCTAGCATCACGCGCATGATTACCGACCGTGACGTCGCGCAGTATCACGAGACCGGCTACCTGGTGGTGCCCGATGTCATCGAACCGGATCTGCTGGGGCGGCTGCGCGCCGCGCTTGATGGCTTGGTGGCCAATGCGGCTTCCGTCACCGACCATACCGATGTGTATGACCTGGAGCCGGGCCACACGCCCGAAAGTCCCAAGGTGCGCCGCATCAAGCTGCCGCATTCCCACACGCCGGTATTCTGGGAGCTGGCGCAGTATCCGCGCATGGTGGAGATCATGAACAGGCTGCTGGGCCCGTCGGGTGCGCGGCTGCAAAGCTCCAAGATCAACCTGAAGGCGCCGCATTACGGCTCGCCGGTCGAATGGCATCAGGACTGGGCGTTCTATCCACACACCAATGACGACATGCTGGCGGTCGGCGTGATGCTGGACGATGCCTATCTGGAAAACGGCCCGCTGCTGGTGGTGCCCGGTTCGCACAAGGGCCCGACCTGGGACCATCACGATGCGCAGGGCTATTTCTGCGGCGCCATGGATCCCACCCGCAACGAGGTGGATTTCGACAGCGCCGTGCCGCTGACCGGCAAGGCCGGTTCGATGAGCTTCCATCATGTGCGCGCCGTGCATGGTTCGGCGCAGAATGTCTCCGACAAGCCGCGCCGCCTGCTGCTGTATGAATTCTCCGCCGGCGATGCCTTCCCGCTGATGGGCATCAAGGACTGGGACCAGTACAACCGCAACCTGGTGTCGGGCACGCCGATCAACACGCCGCGCATCGTGCCCGCGCCGGTGCGCATGCCGCTGCCGCCGTCGCCGCGCCCCGGTTCGATCTACGAGAACCAGAGCACGGCGCAAAACAAATACTTCGCGCGGCGCGAACCGGCGAAAGTCTAAGCGGCGCGTTAGACGTCCGCGTGAGGGGAATTCTGTGACGGACGTTGCCGCCCCATCGCCGACACGCTTGCGCCATGTGATGCTGGCTGCCGGCATCGGCTCGGCGCTGGAATGGTACGATTACTTCATCTATGGCATGGCCTCGGCGCTGGTGTTCGGGCCGCTGTTCTTTCCTTCCTATGATCCCGCCACCGGCGTGATGGCGTCCTTCGCCACCTTTGCCGTGGGCTTCCTGGCGCGGCCCTTCGGCGGCTTGTTCTTCGGCCATTTCGGCGACCGCTGGGGCAGGAAACCCATGCTGGTGGCGACGCTGCTGCTGGTCGGTGGCAGCACCTTCATTATCGGGCTGCTTCCCACTTACGCGCAGATCGGCATCTGGGCGCCGATCCTGCTGCTCACCATGCGGCTGTGCCAGGGCTTCGGCGCGGGCGCGGAATATGGTGGCGCGGTGGTGATGGCGGTGGAGTTCGCCCCCGAAGGCCGGCGCGGCCTGTACGGCGCGTTCGCGCCCATGGGCACCACGGTGGGCAACGCCATGGCGGGGCTGACCTTCTGGCTGATCGGCATGCTGGCGGCGGAAGATTTGATGACCTGGGGCTGGCGCGTGCCCTTCCTGGGATCGATTGTGCTCTTGGCACTGGGCGTCTATATCCGCTCCAAGGTGTCGGAAACCCCGGTGTTCGAAGCGGCCCGCGCCAAGCGCCCGCCGCTGAAAATTCCCGCGCTGGAAGCGGTGCGGCGCAGCCCGCGCAATTTCTTCGTCGTGGTCGGCGCGCGGCTGGCGGAAAATGCGCTGGGCTATCTGTATCCGGTGTTCGGCCTCTCCTATCTGATGATCAATCTCTCGATTGAACGGCCTACGGCGATCGCCGCCGTGATCGTCGGCAATGTCGCGCTGGCCTGCGGGCTGGTCTATTTCGCCTGGCTATCCGACCGCATCGGCCGCCGCCCCGTCTATATGTTTGGGGCGCTGTTCTCGGCCGTCGCGGCCTTTCCGTTTTTTCTGCTGGTGGGCACGCTGAACCCGGCGCTGATCATGCTGGCCTTCGCCATCGTGATGGGCATTGGCTGCGGCGCCATGTTCGGGCCGCAGGCGGTCTATTTCGCCGAACTGTTCGGCCCGCGCCTGCGCTATTCCGGCTTTGCCTTTGCGCGCGAGCTAGGCTCGATCATCGCGGGCGGGCCGGCGCCGCTTAGCGCCGCCACGCTGGTGGCCTGGATGGCGGGCGCGCCCTGGGGCGTGGCGGTCTATGTGATCGCGGTGTCGCTGGTCACGGCGTTCGCAGTGTGGTGCGGGCCGGAAACCTACAAGAACGACATCAGCGAAGACGATGTGCAGGACCGCGATTAGGGATTGGCGTCGATCCGCGCCCACAGATCGCGGATCATGTCCTTCATCTGCAGCGATTCCTGCCAGCGGTCCGACAGCTCATAGCCATCCGCGCCGGTGATGGCATAGGGCGGCGGCCCGAACTCGCACAGGAAGGTCAGCGTCTCGTCCGGCCCGGCGCGCTTCTTCCACGACCGGATGCCATATTCCCACCAGCCCATGAACAGCTCCAACCAGTCCAGGTGCTGGGGGAAGTTGAACTGCACCTGAATCTGCTCGCGGCTGGCGACGCGGCCATGGATGCCCCAGCTATTGTCCAGGATGCGCTTCATCATGGCGTGGTTTTCGGGTGCGATCGGCCAGGCGAATTCGCGCCCCACCACATAGTGCGACAGGTCGGCGGTGAAACGCAGGTCGGGGAAGCGATCCAGCAGATGCAGCGTGAAGAACAGATCGGTGGTCATGCGGTCGCGATGGGTCTCGATATGCATCTCGACGCCCGCATCGGCCGCCAGCCTGCGCCAGCCGTCGATATACGGAACGCATTCCTCCAGCGTGTAGGGCCGCACGTCCGGCTGCAGGTTCAGGTGATCGGCGCCCAGCTCCCGCACCAGCGCCAGCGCCAGCTTCAGGTCGTCGACGGTCTGCGGATAGCACTGCGCCTGCCAGGTCATGTCGTGGCGGCGCAAAAAATCCGTCACAGACCGCGCATAATCTGCATCTATGAAGCGCACGCCGCAGCCGTCGAACCCGGCATCGCGGATCATGGCGAGCTTTTCGTCCAGCTCCCACTCCGCGCCGTCGGGGCGGCGGCGTTCCATCGCCCACAGCGATTGATAGACCAGCAGTTTTTGCGCCATGCCCCACCCCGTTTGCGCGAATGCTAACGGGGCAGGGCGTGGGGCGCCAGTTACTTCAGGTTGCCTTGAATGGTGTTGAAGCTGCTCGAAAGGCCGGTGCCCACCGCGGTGACGCCGGTAATGATCACCACCGCGATCAGTGCGGCGATCAGGCCATATTCGATGGCCGTCGCGCCGCTTTCGTCATTCCAGAAATGCTTGAAGTTCATGAATAAGCCCCATGTTGAAAGAACCCGCATGGTGGCAGGCAGAATTTTCCAAGGGCTTACGCCAATCACTAAAGCTGCTGAATTTCCGTGTTTGATTCCAGTTTGAGGCGAATTTCGCGCCATGATACAACCGCGCCGCGCGCGCATGCGTTGCCCTGCATTTTATGAAAGAGCAGACATGATCCTCCGGTCCATTCCGTTCGCGCTGCTGGGCGCGTTGACACTGTCATCGCCGGTGCTGGCGCAGACCATCACCACCGGCGCGCAGGTCACGACCGAGGATTACCGCCGCCAGGCGCAGGCCGAAGTCGCGCGGCTGAAGGCCGACAGGCCCATCACCGGCCGCGCCAGAAATGTCATCATCTTCATCGGAGACGGCATGGGCATCAGCACCCTGACGGCGGCGCGCATCTATCAAGGCCAGAAGCTGGGCCGCGACGGCGAAAGCTTCACCACCGCGATGGACAGCCTGTCTTATGCCGCGCTGGTCAAGACCTATTCCCATGACGCCCAGGTGTCCGACAGCGCCCCCACGGCGTCCGCCATCATGGCGGGCGTGAAGGCGCGCAACGACGTGATCGGCGTCGGCCCCGAAGCGCTGGTCAGCAACTGCACCCAGTTGAAGGACAAGACGATCCCGTCGATCTTCGAGTTCGCGCAAGGTTCAGGTCGCGCCACCGGCATCATCTCCACCGCGCGCATCACCCATGCCACGCCCGCCTCCACCTATGCCCACACGCCGCAGCGCGACTGGGAAGCCGACAGCGACATGCCGGTGGCGGCCAAGGCCGAAGGCTGCCTGGATATCGCCCGCCAGCTCATCGAAAATCCCGTCGGCGCGAAGATGGACGTGATCTTCGGCGGCGGGCGCAGCGCCTTCCTGCCGTCGTCGCTCGCCGATCCCGAATACACCGACCAGAAAGGCCGCCGCACCGACGGTCGCGATCTTCTGTCGGAATGGAGCCGCAGCAACCCCGGCGGCAGCTTTGTGTGGAACGCCGCCGACTTTGCCGCGCTCGATCTGAAATCGAATGCCCGCGTGCTGGGCCTGTTCGAACCCGACCACATGAAATACGAAGCCGACCGCGCCAAGGACAAGGGCGGTGAACCCTCGCTGGCCGACATGACCCGCGCTGCCATCACCAAGCTGGGCAATAAAAAGACCGGTTATGTGCTGCTGGTCGAAGGCGGCCGCGTCGATCACGGCCACCATGCCGGCAACGCCGCCCGCGCGCTGGAAGATGCCGTGGCGCTGGACGATGCGATCGCCGCGGCGCTGGGCATGGTCAACCTGCGCGACACGCTGCTGCTGGTCACCGCCGACCACAGCCACACGCTGACCATCAGCGGCTATCCTCAGCGCGGCAATCCGATTTTGGGCGTGGTGCGCGATGTCGATGGCAAGGTGACCAAGGCCAAGGACGGCAAGGCCTTCACCACGCTGGGTTATGCCAACGGTTCGGGCGCGGTCGAAGGCGTGCGCCCCGATCCGGAAAAGCAGGATACCGGCGCGGTGGATTACAAGCAGCAGGCGCTGATCCCGCTGTCCGGCGAGACCCATGGCGGCGAGGATGTGGCGGTGCGCGCGTCGGGCCCCATGGCGCACCTGTTCAAGGGGACCATCGAACAGCACACCATTTATCACGTGATGCGCGAGGCGATGCGCTAGGCAAAATAACTGTCATTCCCGGCGAGCCTCACGCGCCAGCGTGAGGCGAGGGAAGGGAATCCAGCTTTTTCTAAACCGCCGGCTTCTCGTGCCAGATCTCGAACGTCTTGTTGGTGATGAACAGCACGGTGACGTCCGCGTTCTGGGTCGCGCCGTGCTGCATGCGCAGGCCTTCGGGAAACCAGACAAAGTTGCCCGGCCCATATTCGCCGTCATGGGTGACCAGCGTGCCTTCCAGCACATAGATGCCATGGGCGCAGGGGTGGGTGTGCCAGGTGTTCATGAACCCGGCCGGATATTTCGCCATCCGCACCGTCACGCCGGTTTCCGGGTCTTCCACGAACGGCTTGACGAAGATCGCCTTGCCCAGCGCCGGAATGATGCTTTCCTTCCACGCCATGGCATTGCTGTCGAAAGCCTGAATCTTTGGTGCGGTCATCGGCGTGTTCCCCGGCCTCTTTTGCGAGGGATTAGAGGCACAATGGGCGCCAGCGGGCAATTGCCATTGAAAAGCCCCATCGTCGGCCTAATATCCGGGGCATGACGATTTTGGCTTTACCTAGAGAAGCGCTACGCGCGAGCCGCATTCACGCAGGCTCCTGACCGGACGTCGCACGCGGCGCCCGGCGTCTGACCCATTCCCATCCGTTTTTCGAACCGCTGCGGTGAAGGCCCCGCGGGGGGCAATTCATTTCGCTTCTTGCAAGGACGCATCCCCATGACCGCACAACCCGCCATCACCATCTCGACCCTCGATTACGACCGCCTGAGCAACCTGGCCGAAAGCGCCAGCCGCCACGCCCCCGAAGTGGCGGCGTTTTTGCTGGACGAGCTGGGCCGCGCCTATATCGCGCTGGGCGCACCAAACGGGCCGGTGGTGTGCATGGGAAGCAAAGTGGAATTCCGCGACGATGAAACCCGCACGGTGCAGAACGTGCGTCTGGTCTATCCCGATCAGGCCGACGCGCAGCAGGGCCGCATCTCGATCCTCACGCCCGTCGGCGCCGCCCTGATCGGACTTTCCACCGGCCAGTCCATCCAGTGGCGCGACCGCCGCGGCACGCTGAAAAAGCTGACCGTGCTGGCCGTGGATAATGCGGCGGACGCGGCGTTGGAAGCTGCCGGATAGCGCCGCGCGGCATTCTGCCGGGCGTGAGTGTCGTTCAATGGGTTCGGAACGGTTCGGCGAGGCCGGCGAACGGCAGCTTCCCAAACCCGATCTATGCGCGATATAACCGCCCCTCGGGCGCGGGTGTAGTTCAATGGTAGAACGGCAGCTTCCCAAGCTGCATACGAGGGTTCGATTCCCTTCACCCGCTCCAACGCCTGTGGCCTAGCAGAACATCCGCAAAGATCAATAATCAAAGGAGTTCTCTATATGCGTTCATTCATTATCTCGTCTACCTTGGCCGCAACTGCTGTCTGCTTTGCGCCAGAAGCATTCGCCCAACCCGCACCCACCGCGACACTTGCCACTACACCAACCAAAATGCGTGGTAGGCCGCCTGAAGAGTTCAAGTTTATGACCCAGGCTGATGTCACGAAGGCGGCGTACCGTCCGGGGCCCGTAAACTCCACCGTGGTATCAGATCACGAGAACTACTGGATTGAGTTTGTGAAGCGCGGCGATACGGGCAATCGCGTGGAAGCACATAACCACTGGGTGGATTACATTACCGTGCTGGCAGGCGAAGGTACCTTGACCTATGGCGGCACGGTCGCCAATCCCAACATGACCAATCCGAACGAACCCCGTGGCGAAACCACCATGACGGGTGGAACCAAGATCATGTTGCATCCCGGCGATTACCTGGTCCTGCCCGCAGGTATGTGGCACATTTTTGGCGGTACGCCGGGGAACACGCTGAGCTATGTGATATTCAAAGCGCGGCAATAGGGCGTGAACAGGAAGAGGGCGACCTCTTGTTGAAGCCATGTCCGATATTGGTGCAAAGCGGACACTTCAACGATCTTTATGATCTCGGCTTGCTGTGTCGTTCAGTGCGTGAGTGCCCGTCCGCCTGACTGCCATTCCGATATGAACTCCGGCGTCCAGGCGAAGCCGATGATGTTCAGGATCAGGCCGTCGCGGATCATGTATCCGGTGAACAGTTCGAACACGATGGCCAGCGCTACCGTGATCCATACCGGCGCGCGGCGGGCGAACAAAAAGCCTAGTACCATCATCACCGTGTCCATAAGCGAATTCAGCATTCTGTCGCCGACATAGCCGACCGCCAGTGCCTGCTGGCGGTAATGCTCGATCACCATGGGCAGGTTCTCGGTAATCTCCCACGCCACTTCCAGGCCGATCGAGATCAGAAGGCGCGTCATCACCGGCAGGCGCGGGGTGGCCAGATGTAGTAGGCCGTAAAAGGCAAAGCCATGAATGATGTGCGAAAAACTGTACCAGTCGCTGATCTGCTGCGAGGTATCGGGGCTGAGCGGATCGCCCGCCCAGAACAGTACGCGGCCGCTATCCGCGATCCAGGGCTGGCCCAGCCAGCACAGCACCACGATCTGCAACGCCACCAGCGCGGCGGCGCCCAGCGCAAAACGTAAGCAGGGTGTCAGGTTGGTGATAATGCCAAGCATGGCGACAAACTTAGCGACAAATCATGGCTTCGCACCGCCGATTTTCAAGGCATACATGTTTTGTTGCGCCGCACACTGATCACTGCGGCGTCCCAATCCTTGTCAACAAACCCCGGCACCCCTTACAACCTTCGCGCACTGAGCCGCCCGGCTGGGACGCGCCACGCACAAAAGGGAAACTCCATGAAGTCGAAATTCATGATCGCCGCAGCGGCGATCGCAATGCTGATGCCTATCGCGGCCTCGGCGCAGTTCCTCGGCAAGAACGAGGAAAAGACCACCAGCAATGCCTATCCGCAGAATTTCCTGTCGCCCAAGCCGACCAAGCTGAACCCCTATGTGGCGCCGAACAAGCCGCACTGGAAGCTGTCGGAAATCCTGGCGTCGCATAAGGGCCAGACCGACTGGGTCCAGCCGATCGTGCGCAACAAGCACCAGGAAGCCGACTACATCTCGATGGGCGTCGGCAAGAAGACCAAGCAGATGATGTATGGCGACGACCGCCTGGTGTTCATCGTCTGGGACGGCGCGCTGAAGGTCAGCATCGAAGGCAAGGAGCCGTTCACCGCGACGAAGGGCTTCATGGTCAACATTCCATTCCGCCACATTTTCACGCTGGAATCGGTTGGCGACAAGCCCGCCCTGCGTTTCGAAGTACGCCGCGCCGGCATGATGCCGCTGTTCGCGCTGAACGAAACGCCTGACACCGTTGCCGGCCACACCTTTGTGAAGGTGCGTGGCACGCCGGGCCCGGCCAAGGACGACAACAATCCGACCTATGTGGATTACATGAAGGAGTTCAACGGCACCGAAAAGGCCTATGGCGGCAAGTTCGTCTGGGATGACGGTTTCACCTCGAACATCCTGCGCGGCAAGGCTGCCGCTTCGGTCCCGCCGGACACGCAGCTCGGCCACTTCCACAATGACTTCAACGAATTCTGGTTCATCATGGAAGGCAAGATCGGCATTAAGATCGAAGGCCTGCCGTACTTCACCACCGAACCGGGCGACATCATGAGCGCGGCGGTCGGCCGCTGGCACCGTGCCGGCAACGATCCGTCGGCGCCCTGGTCGACGCGCATTCCGTTCAATCCGCGTCCTCCGATCCTGCACAACTTCGCGGCGGATTAATCCTCGCCCGATGACGACAAAGACCCCCGCGCTGCAAGGCGCGGGGGTTTTTCTTTGGGCGGCTCGAACCTGCGCGAAAAACAGGTTCCCGCCGGCTTGTTGCGGCGCAGCATGAGAAAAGCGGCAAATTTGATGTGGGAAGGACCGCAGTTCCTGCAAAAACGGGCCTCAAAGCGCTCCCGCAAAATTTACAGAAACGCGAAATTCTGATTATTTGTCGGCAGGTTAGGCTGCGAAACGCGGCCGCGAGGAAGCACCGCGCGCGCGGCATAAAAAGCAAAAGAGCATGCGTATGAGACTGCCCGTTCTTGCCGTCATGGCCTCGATCGTCGCTGCACCGGCTTTCGCCGCGGAAGCCGATTTGCAGAAGCAGTTTCACGACACGGTGCAGCCCTTCGCCGCCAAATATTGCGCCGGCTGCCACAGCGGCAAGACACCCGCCGCCCAGTTCGACATCAAGTCCTACGACACGCTGGACAAGGTGAAGGCGGAATTCCCGCGCTGGGCGCTGGTGTCCGAACGCTTGCACGCCAAGGAAATGCCGCCCAAGCCGATGAAGGCGCCGCCGCAGGACGAGATGGACAAGGTCATGGCCTTTGTTGAAGCCGTCCGCGCCGAAGAGATCAAGCGCGCCGCCGGCGATCCTGGCATCGTGCTGGCCCGCCGCCTGTCCAACGCCGAATACGGCTACACCATCCGCGACCTGACGGGTCAGGATCTGAAGGTCGCGCGCCAGTTCCCGGTCGATCCGGCCAACCCCGCCGGCTTCGACAATTCCGGCGAGTCCCTCACCATGTCGCCGGCGCTCCTGACCAAGTATCTGCAGACCGCGCGCGACATCGCCAATCATCTCGTGCTCAAGCCCGACGGCTTCGACTTCGCCCCGCACCTGGTACAGGTCGACAGCGACCGCGACCGCTACACCGTCGGCCGGATCATGGATTTCTACCGCGCCCAGCCGACCGACTACGCCAAGTATTTCGAAGCAGCCTGGCGCTATCGCCACCGCGCCGCGCTGGGCAACCCCAGCGCCACTCTGGCCTCCACCGCCGCGTCCATGAAGATCAGCGCCAAGTATCTGCCGATGGTCTGGGGCATCCTGAACGAGAAGAACGCCATCGGCCCCGTCGCCACGCTGCAGAAGATGTGGCTGGCCATGCCCGCGCCCTCGGCCAAGGCGCAGCCAGCGCGCCTGACGCCGCAGGTGCAGGCCAGGGCGGTGCAGATGCGCGACTTCACGGTGCGCATCCGCAAGCACACCGCCATGCAATTTGAATCGCTGAAGATCGAAGGCCTGCCGGGCCAGACCCAGCCGCTGCAGAATGTGCGCCTGAAGACCTATGCCGCCAATCACCGCAAGAGCGATCCCAAGGCGCTGCGCGCTGATAACGAAGCGCTGCCCGTGCTGCCGCAGATCGGAAAATATCCCGGCCTGCACCAGGATGCGACGCCGCGCTACAACATGATCATGGCCCATGCCCGCGCCAAGGATAACGACCTGGTCTACCCCGCGGGCAAGCGCGCCGAGTATCAGAAGTCGTTCGACTGTTTCGCCTCGGTCTTCCCCGATACCTTCATGGTGACGGAACGTGGCCGCTACTGGCCCGATGAGTCCGAAGACAAGGGCCGTTTCCTCAGCGCCGGCTATCACAATTCTGGCGGCTATTACCGCGACGACACCGCGCTGATGCAGCTCATCCTGGATGAAAAGGGCCAGCGCGAGCTGAACCGGCTGTGGGACGAGTTCGACTATATCGCCGACCACACCAACCGCACCTACACCCAGTGGTTCTTCAACAATGCGGGCGTGGTCGACGGGCTGGGCGCGGAATCCGGCTTGCCCCGCCCGCAGGGCCGCGAGATCACCGAAACCTCCGTCATCAACGACGCGCGCGACAAGTATGTTGCCAAGGCGCTGGCCGACAAGAAGAACGATCCGGCCGCCGCCGAAGCCATGCGCCAGGAGTTCAAGCGCATCGACGACACGCTGCGCCATGTCGAACGCGAGCGTAAGGCGTCTGAGCCGAAGCATCTGGCGGCGCTGGTGACGTTTGCGGAACGCGCCTATCGCCGTCCGCTGACCGCGGCGGAAAAGACCAGCCTGCTGGCCTATTACAAGACGGTGCGCGCCAAGAACCGCCTGACGCATAATGATGCGATCCGCGATTCCGTGGTCAGCGTGCTGATGTCGCCGGACTTCCTCTATCGCTTCGACCTGTCGCGCAGCGCCTCGGCGGCGCCCAGCGGTCTGGTCAAGGCGGCGACCAACGTGCCGGCAAAGCCGTTCGTGGCCGAAAAGCTGTCCAGCTACAGCCTGGCCAACCGCCTCAGCTATTTCCTCTGGTCCTCGATGCCGGATGCCGAGCTGATGCGCCATGCGGCGGCGGGCGACCTGTCGAACCCCAAGGTGCTGGTGGCCCAGGTGCGCCGCATGTTGAAGGACCCGAAGGTCAACGGCCTGGCCACCGAGTTCACAGGCAACTGGCTGGTGTTCCGCCAGTTCGAAACCAACAATTCGGTCGACCGCGAACGCTTCCCCACCTTCAACGACGCGCTGCGCGAATCCATGTTCCAGGAGCCGGTGCGCCTGGTGCAGGACACCATCGTCAATGATCGTTCCGCGCTCGACCTGCTGTACGGCAAGCATACATTCGTGAACCCGCCCTTGGCCAAGCATTACGGCATGCCCGACGTGCCGGGCGACGTGAACAACTGGGTGCGCATCAACAATGCGGACAAGTATGGCCGTGGCGGCATCCTGCCCATGGCGGTGTTCATGACGCAGAATTCGCCGGGCCTGCGCACCAGCCCGGTCAAGCGCGGCAACTGGGTGGTGCAGAAGGTGCTGGGCATCCGCGTGCCGCCGCCGCCGCCGGCCGTGCCCGAACTGCCCAACGACGAAACCAAGACCGAGCTGCCGATCCGCGAAATGCTGGCCAAGCATCGCGCGGTGCCGATGTGCGCGGCCTGTCATTCCAAGTTCGACTCCTTCGGGCTGGTGTTTGAAGGCTTTGGCCCGGTGGGCGACGCCCGCACCAAGGATGGCGCGGGCCGCGCAGTGGATGTTTCCGCCACCTTCCCGGGCGAGATCCAGGCCGTCGGCGTTCCGGGCCTGCAGCAGTTCATCCGCGATCACCGCCAGGACCGCTTCGTCGACAATCTCAGCCGCAAGCTGCTGGCCTATGGCCTGAACCGTTCGTTGCAGCTTTCGGATGAATCGCTGGTCGACAAGCTGAACCTGCACATGGCCAACAACGGCTACCGCTTCGGCGCGCTGGTCGAAGCCATCGTGCTCAGCCCGCAATTCCTGAACCGCCGCGCGCCGGTTGCCGACCCGCTTCAGAAAGCCGATTTGCAGCCCGCAGTGAAATTCGTCAAAACCGCTCAAAAGGGGAATTGATATGACCCGTCCGACCGATACGTTGTTTAAATCCCGTGCCTTCTCCCGCCGCGCCATTCTGCGCGGCACCGGCTGCGCCATGGCGCTGCCCTGGCTGGAATCGGTCAGCGCGATGGCGCAGCCGGCCACGGCCGCCGATTTCCCCAAGCGGTTCGGCGTGGTCTTCATGGGCTGCGGCGTGAACGAGGATCACTGGAGCGCCTCGGGCGCCGGCGCCGAGATGAAGCTCAGCAAGTCGCTGCAGTCGCTGGAGCCGCTGAAGCAGAAAATCAACGTGATCGACGGCCTGCAGGTCAAATCGCTGATGGGGCAGGGTATCCATCCCGCCCAGACAGGCTCGCTGCTGTCGGGCGTGCAGATCGCCAAGGGCGCGCTGATCCATTCGGGCGTCAGCGTCGACCAGATGATTGCCAATCACGTCGGCCAGGATACGGCCCAGTCGTCCATCGTGCTGTCCTGCGAGCAGCCCATGACCGGCTATCACGAAACCAATTTCAGCTTGGCTTACTCCTCGCACCTGTCCTGGCAGACCAAGGACTCGCCGGTGCCGGTCGAGGTCTATCCTGCGCTGGCCTGGGACAGCCTGTTCGACAATCGCGGCAGCCTGCTGAACATCTCGGTGCTGGACCGCGTCAATGACCGCGCCAAGGACCTGTCGCGCAAGATCAGCGCCACCGACCGCGGCAAGCTGGACGAGTTCATGACCAGCGTGCGCGAAATCGAGCGCCGCGTGGAAGTGATGCGCAAGGGCGCCGACAATGCGGCCGAGAATGCCAGCCTGAAGAATGTGCCGCTGGCCAAGATGGACCGCCCCGTCAACGGGTTGCCCGAAGACCTGCGCGAACATTCCAAGCTGATGTGCGACATCATCGCCATCGCCTTCCAGACCAACAAGAGCCGCGTCGCCTCGCTGCTGATCTCACGCGACCTGTCGGCGATGTACTATCCCTTCATCAATGTGAAGGAAGGCCACCACTCGGCCTCGCACTACAACAACAATGACGAATATGAGCGCATCACCAACTTCCATGTCAGCCAGTACGCCTATCTAATTTCCAAGCTGGACAGCATGAAGGAAGGCGGCGGCACGGTGCTGGACAATAGCTGCATCATGTTCCTGTCGAACATGTGGGTCGGCCGCACCCATGACAATTCGCGCCTGCCGCTGGTGCTGGCGGGCGGGTTGGGCGGCACGCTCAAGACCGGCCGCACGCTGAACTACCTGAAAGAGACCGAAGACAAGCGCAAGATGTGCAGCCTGTATCTGTCGCTGATGGACCGTTTCGGCATCAAGCAGGACAGCTTCGGGGACTCCACCACCCGCCTCGAACACATCTGATCATCGGGCAATAAAAAAACGGCTTGCCGGACGATCCCGGCAAGCCGTTTTCCTTTAAGCGTCGCGCCCGTTCAGGAGGGCGTGAAATTCACGTTACCGGCCCGTTCGATGGTGAACGTGCCCAGCGTGCCGCCCTTGTTGCCGGTGCCGGTCCACAAGCCGTCCGCATTCTTGGACATCCGGCGCAGGCGGGTATAGCCGCGATGCTCGGCATGGGTGCGGGCCTGGTGCTCGCTGAAGGCGGTGGTGCCGGGCGCGGTGCTTTCGGCGGCGGCGGGCGAGCCGGCAGCGGGGGTCTGCTGCGCCATGGCAACAGAAGCAAGCAGGCTGCACGCGGCAGCGGTCAAAGCAACAAGGCGCATGAATTCTCCGGTTTAATGTCCAGTGTTATAGGGACATGTTCCGAAGGATGTACACCGCGCAGATGCAGCACCGCCAAGTGCGGCGCACCATAATGCGGGCTAACGCGCGATGCGCGACTCGGTGATCATGCGCATCAACTGGTTCGACAAGGCGCGGCCCGCCAGCGCCTGAACGCCGTTGGGATAGCCTTCGTCGGCGAGCTGGGCCTGGAGGGCAGACACATTGGCGACCTTGCCGCTCTTGGCGATTTGGAAGGCGCGTTCAACGACGCTGGGGCGCTGCTGGATGGGGGAGGTGCTATCAGTCATTCCCCTACTTTAGCAGAGGGCTTGGACGATTTACACCGTCGTAAAAAGCAATCCCGGCAAGGGTTTCGCTCAACCCTCGGCCTGCAGATGTTTGCGCAAATCCGCCGAGGGAACCGCGCCGAACCGGTAGCTGCGAACGAATTGCAGGCTCAGTTCGGGGGCTTTTTGCCAGACAATCCGGGCCTCATAGGCCAGCCGGTTGCGGTACCTCCACAGGTGATCGCCTTGCCAGCGGCGCCGCCATCGGTGCTGCGGGTGGTGCCGCCATCGGCGCGCTTGCCGGCAACCCCGCCATGGGCGCTGCGGCCGGCGCGATCGCCGGCGGCGCCGTCGGCGCGGCCACCGATCCCTGCGACCTGAACCTGGGTGACCCGGTCTGGCGCAACGATCGCGGCTCGTATGAACGCCGCTGCGGCCGTCCGTATCGCGACCGCTAAACGGATCTGAATGAGCACAGGCCCGCACCACCGTGCGGGCCTATTGCTATGTGCGCATGGCGATAAAGGCCGCTTCCATATTGCGGCGGAACAGATCGCCATCGAACAGCGGCGCCGTGGCGCGGCTGTTTTTCAGTCGGTCCTTGAAGCGCTTGAGCAGCTCCGGCTCGCGCGCCAAGCGCAACGCCAGCGCTTCGTAATCCCCCAATGTGTAAGTCACCAGTTCGGGCAGCTCCGCCGCATTCAGCAGGCTTGCGGACACCCGCGCCGCAAAGTCTTCACCCTGCAAGGTCAGCACCGGCAGTCCGGTCCACAATGCGTGGGCCGCGGTGGCATGGGCGTTGTAGGGCACGGTATCGAGGAACAGGTCGGCCAGCCCGTGCCGGGCCAGGTGATCGGCCAGCGGTGCTTCCCCGGCAAAGACCAGCCGGTTCGCATCGACGCCATGGCTGGCCGCTTCGCGTTCCAGGTTGTGCCGCGCCGGTTCATTCAGCGCCTTCAGCCACAGCACGCTGCCGGGCACCGCCTTCAGCAGCCGCATCCAGACATCGAATACCGGCTTGTTGATTTTCCAGCCCGCATTGAAGCAGCAGAAGACGAAGCCGGTTGGCGGCAACCCGGCGGCAGCGCGGTCCGGCAGCGGACCGGCCTGCAGCGTGTCATCGGTAGGGAAATAGGTGCCCGGAAGCTGCACCAGCTTTTCGGTGAAGAAAGGCTGATGCTTGGGCGGCGTCACGATGCCATCGCCGATCAGGTAATCGATATAGCTGGCGCCGGTGGTGCCGGGATAGCCCAGCCAGCTTACCTGCACGGGCGCGAAGCGATGCGCGAAAATCTGCAGCCGTGACAGGCCGGTATGGCCGCCCAGATCCACCGCAATGTCGATCTCCATCTCGCGCAGCTTGCGGGCAATCTCGTCGCTGTTGAGTCCGGCGAAATCGTGGAAGCGGTCGAAACCTTTCATCAGCCGCTGGCGCACCGCGCTGTCGTCGCGGCGGCCGGTGGCGATGCCGATCACCTGGAACCGTTCGCGGTCGTGCTTTTCGACCAGAGGCGCAAGCTGCGACGCCACCGCATGCTGGTTGAAATCCGCCGAGACGTAAGCCAGGCGGATGCGGTCATGACGGTATTTCTCGCCGCGCCACAGCGGCGGATGCGCGGGCGGCGCGGTGGCGGCGGCGCATTGCAATTGAAGCTGCTTGTCGTCGCTATAGCCCATCAGCGTCAGGACCGGGCCGGTGCTGGCCACGCTGGCCGGCGTTATCTGCGCCGCGCGCGCGAAGTCGCACAGGTTCAGCACCACATTGGCGCGGTTTGCCATGGCCGGCCTGTAACCGGGGTCTTCCGCCAGCACCCGGTCATAGCATTCCAGCGCTTCGGCATAGCGTTCCAGCGCCACCAGCACCACGGCGCGGTTGTACAAGGTCGTGATCACGCGCGGCTGCAGGGCCAGCGCCTGGTCCAGCGCCACCAGCGACTCTTCAAAGCGCTGAAGCTGGGAAAGGATGACGCCGCGATTGTACAGCGCCTCGAAATGTCCCGGCTGCGCGCTGAGGATGCGGTCATAGGTGGCCAGCGCCGCCTCGAACTGCTGCGCTGCAAGCTGGGCGTGGCCGTAATGCGCCAGGATGGTGATGTCGCCCCCGCTGCGCTTCACGGCCTTGCCCAGAAGCGTGATGGCTTCGTCCATCTGGCCCTGCTGGGCCTTGAGGAACCCCAGCATGTGAAGCGCGGCGGCGTGCCCGGCATCGGCTTTCAGCGCCTGGCGGTACAGGTTTTCGGCCCGCGCCATCTGACCTGCGCGCTGCGCGGCCACGCCCTGTTCAAACAATTGCTGCGCGTCCATCAGGCGCGGCTCACACGGCTATTGGCCCGGTTGAACCGGTGGCCGCCCTGGTCAGGGCATGGCGGAAAAAGCGGCATTGGATCCCTTCATAATATTATGCGTGTCGGGCGCTTTGCCGTCACAAGCCACTAGACGCCCCCACGGCCAGCCGCCAATATCTCTGAATATAAAATACAGTTTGGGAACAGGGACCGCAAAGAGTCTCTCGGAAGACAAACAGGATAGGGCAGAAAACCGGAAAGCCGAAATACCGCGCGTTCCACGCGTGGGCGGTGGTTCAAGCCCCAAGCATAGGTCTCTTCGCGCCAGGTCGCGCGGAAAGAAAACTCGGCGTTGCTTAGCGGCAGGGCGATGCGTCGTCGCGCTGCCAGAAGGGGACCAGACGTGGAAAATATCGAGCCCGGCACAGCTTCGCCCGCCACACGGCCTAATGCGCCGCCAACCTTGCGCGCCCATGTGGTGCGCATGCTGTCGGCAGACATTCTGGCGGGCAAGTACAAGCCGGGCGACCGTCTCAACGAAAGCCAGATCGCGCGCGAACTGAACATCAGCCGCATCCCGGTGCGCGAAGCCCTGTCCCAGCTTCAGGAACAGGGGTTGGTGCAGAACCGCGAGCGGCGCGGCATGTTCGTGACCAATATCGGCCCGGAAGAAGTCCGCCAGATTTCCTCGCTGCGCATCGTGCTGGAAACCGAGGCGCTGCGCCTGGCCAAGGCGCGCATGACGCCCGAAATATCGCGCAAGCTCGATGCGCTGGTCGGCAAGATGGACGCCTGGAACGGCACCCTGCTGGAAGCCGCCGCGCTCGACCTGGAATTTCACCGCGAAATCTGGAAAGCCACCGGCAACCCCTATCTGGAACGGGCCCTGAATGCGCTGATGGTGCCATTGTTCGCGCACAAGACGCTGGAACATGTCACCCAGGAAATCCGCCGCTGGCGGCTGTCGCATCACCGCATCATCCTGGATTCGATCACCGGCCGCAGCGACGCCGATTCGCAGGAGGCGCTGCTCACCCACATGCGCATGTCCTATACCGAGCCGGAACGCTATTCGACCCTGGCCAAGAAATCCTGATCCGCGGGGAGCTCGTCGTGAAAGCTGCAAAGATTGTTCTGGCCGCCTGTGTGCTGGGGCTTGCCGCGCCGCTTGTCGATGCGCAGACCGCCAGCGCCCAGACGGCGGCCGATTACAGCCGCTACAGCGGCTACACCGCGCCCAGTCCGCCAGGCCAGAAAAAGGGCGGCCTGCGCGTTTTCCTGCTGTCGGGCCTCAAAAGCCATGGCGCGGGCGCGCATGACTATCCGCGCTGGCTCGACACCTGGAGCAAGCTTTTGACCGAGCATGGCGCGGTGGTGGACGGCGCCCTGTCGTTTCCCAGCGCTACGCAGCTCGCCAGCACCGACGTAATGGTGATTTATCGCGGCGATGCGGGCTACATGACACCCGATCAGCGTGCCCTGCTGCAGGCTTATGTGAAGCGCGGCGGCGGCCTTGTCACCTTGCATGACTCGCTGTGCGGGCCCGAACCGACCGACATGGCGACGCTGGTCGGCGCCGGCAAGAAACATGGCGAGGTCAATTACACCTGGACCGCGACGCTGAATTACAATGTGGTCGACAAGGACAATCCCATCATTGCCGGCATGCCGACCGAGATTTACGACGAGGCTTTCTACAAGCTGGACTTCGCGCCGGGCGTGAAGCCGTTGCTGACCGTGACCATGCCCGACACGCCCGCGGCCCGCAAAGGCGGCGGTGTCGGCCAGACCGTGCCGCAGATGTGGACCTATGAACACACGCTGCCGGGCGGCGTTCCGGCGCGCGCCTTTGTCTGGATGCAGGGCCATATGGTCGACAGCCTGGACAATGCCCGCATGCGAGCCGTGGTGCTGCGCGGCATCGCCTGGGCGGGCAAGCGCCCGGTCGGTGAACTGGCCGACGCACAGGGCGCTGGCCACTAGCCGGTTGAACAAAAGGAGACATGCATGAAGCTCGGTCTGACGATTGGCGGCGCGCTGCTGGCATTGCTGGCGGGGTCGGCAAACGCCCAGCGCACCGATTGGCCCTCCATGCATCACGATGACGGCGCCAGGCGCTATTCACCGCTGACCCAGATCACGCCCGCCAATGTCGGCAAGCTGGAAAAGGCCTGGAGCTACAGTCTCAAGCCCGCCGGGGTGGAACGGCTGCGCCCGTCTCAGGCCACGCCGCTGATCATCGGCGACACCATGTATATCTGCTCCAGCTATGGGCAGGTGATTGCGCTCGATCCGGTGACCGGAAAAGAGAAGTGGAAGTACACGCTGCCCGATGACGACACGCCCGCCACGCGCGGCGGCGCCTATTGGCCCGGAACCGCCGACAGCCCCGCCTCGCTGGTGTTCGGTTCGCGCAGCGGCCGCCTTTATGTGCTGCGCCTGTCTGATGGACAGTTGAACACGAAAGTCGGCGGCACCGGCATCATCAACCTCAAGACGCCCGAGGTGATGGTGACGGGCATGAATGTGCCCTACATGCTGACGTCACCGCCTGCCATCTACCAGAGCATCGCGATCACCGGCGCCGGCACGGGTGAAGGCCCCGGCGGCACCAACAGGGGCGAGGGCCCGCTGGGGGATACCCGCGCCTGGGACCTGACCACCGGCAAGCTGCTCTGGACCTTCCATACCGTGCCGCGTCCCGGCGAGATGGGTTTCGACAGCTGGGAGCCGGGCAGCACCAGGAACCGCTCCGGCAACAATGTGTGGGGCCACATGACCGTCGATAGTGAGCGCGGCATTCTCTACATGCCGATCGGCGCGCCCAATTTCGACCGCGCCGGGGTGGGCCGGGCCGGCGACAACCTGTTCAGCAACTGCATCGTCGCGGTCGATGTGCGCACCGGAAAGTATCTCTGGCATTTCCAGGTCACGCGCCACGATGTTTGGGATTACGATGCGGGCTCGCCGCCCACGCTGATCGACGTCAAGCGCGACGGCAAGATCATTCCCGCCATCATCGCCACCAACAAGTCGAGCCTGGTGTTCATCCTGGACCGCGTCACCGGCAAGCCGCTGTATGACGTGATCGACAAGCCGGTCCCGCACGACAGCACCATCCCCGGCGAAAAGCTGTCGCCCACCCAGCCTTATCCGTCCAGGCCCGAGCCACTGGCGCGCACCACCTTCAGCCGCGCCGAACTCTACAAGGGCGTGGCGTCCCACCAGGCCTATTGCGAGAAGCTGGTGGACGACAACCAGATGATCCTGGTGCCGCAATATTCTCCGATGGTGCTGGGGCGCTACACGCTGCATCTGCCGGCGTCGCAGGGCGGCATCAACTATTATGGCGGATCCTTCGATCCCGACCGCCGCCTCTACATCGTCAACATCAACAATCTGGCCCAGGCGATCCGCGTGGTGAAGCGCGCTGACGGCAGCTACAACAATGAAGGTGAGTTCGCGGGCCTGCGCCGCCTGTGGGATCCGTCCAACGACAATATGCCCTGCACCGCGACGCCCTGGGGCCAGTTGGTCGCGGTGAATGTCGATACCGGCGAGATCGCCTGGCGCAAGACGCTAGGCGTGACCGACAGCTTCCCCGCTGGGTTGCAGGACACCGGGCGACCGGGTCTGGGCGGCACGATCCTGACTGCCAGTGGACTCACCTTCATCGGGGCCACCACGGACCGGCGGTTTCGCGCCTTCGATACCGCCTCGGGCAAGGAGCTTTGGACCACCCGGCTGCCTGCATCCGCGCAGGCAACCCCTGCCACCTATCAGGGGGCCGATGGCCGCCAGTATGTCGTGGTTACTGCCACGGGCGGGGGAATCGTGGGGGCGGCGCTGGAAAGCGACCAGCTTGTCGCCTTCGCCTTGCCCAAATCCTGAGGGATATTACCCAAATGGGCGGTTTGCCGGTCTCGTGGTTCCTTGAAGCCCCAATAGGGGGTTCCGGTAACCTGCGATTTGTGGCAAGCACCGCCCCCGGTGGGGCCACCGATTTGAAAGCGGCGCGAGCCGCCTTCATGCTGTTCAAGATATAAGGAGTTAGCCTTGCGCCCTGTTCTGATCGCTCTTCTGCTTGCTTCGGTTTCCGCGCCCGCTTTCGCGCAGGATGAATTCAAGGCTCTGCCGGCCGGTGACGGCCGCGCCGAAACCGTGAAGGTCTGCTCGCAGTGCCATTCGCCCGAGCTGGTCGCCAACCAGCGCATGGACGAACCGGGCTGGCGCGCCATGGTCAACCAGATGGCCAACAACGGCGCCCAGGGCACGGACGCTGAGTTCGAGACCATCATCAAGTATTTGACCCAGACCTTCCCGCCGAACTGATCCGGCGCATAATTCCCGCGTGATTTTCAAGGACAAGAACAATGAAGCTTTTGCGCTATGGGCCCAAGGGCCAGGAGAAGCCCGGCATTCTGGATAACAGCGGCCAGATCCGCGACCTGTCCGGCATTGTCGCCGACATCGACGGAAAGGTGTTGTCCGATCTGTCGGCCATCCGCGCCGCCAAGATCGACAGCCTGCCGGTGGTTGACAAGAATGTCCGCATCGCCGAGCCGGTCGCCCGCGTCGGCAAGTTCATCTGCATCGGCCTTAACTATTCGGACCATGCCAAGGAATCGGGCATGCCCGAACCCGCCGAACCGATCATCTTCATGAAGGCCACCAGCGCCATTATCGGGCCCAATGACGATGTCTATCTGCCGCCCACCGCCAAGAAGGGCGACTGGGAAGTGGAACTGGGCATCATCATCGGCAAGGAAGCGCGCTACGTCACGAAGGAAGCGGCGCTGGATCATGTCGCCGGCGCCTGCGTGGTCAACGACGTGTCCGAGCGCGAATATCAGCTCGAACGCCTGGGCACCTGGGACAAGGGCAAGGGCTGTGACACGTTCGGTCCGTTCGGTCCCTATCTGGTGACGCTGGATGAAGTCGGCGACCTGAACAATCTGGGTCTGTGGCTGGACCTGAACGGCAAGCGCATGCAGACCGGCTCCACCGCCTCGCTCATCTTCGACGTGCCCACCATCGTGTCCTATGTCAGCCAGTTCATGAGCCTGCAGCCGGGCGACGTGATCTCGACCGGTACGCCCCCGGGCGTCGGCCTTGGCATGAAGCCGCCGGTCTTCCTGAAGGAAGGCGACGTGATGGAGCTGGGCATCGACAAGCTTGGTTCGCAAAAGCAGAGCGTCAAGCGCACGAAGGTCTGATCAACGTTTCGACCAAATAAAAACGGCGCCGGAGAAATCCGGCGCCGTTTTCTTTTTCTCTCAACCAACTCAGCCCCGCCTCCCCATCATGCGCGTCAGCGCATTTGAGGGGGAGGTGGTTTCAGCGTGCGCAGCGAAGCTGCGCGTAAGCTGAAACCGGAGGGGGCATTAAATTAGTGGTTGTCTCTCGGCACACCCTTCGTCCGGTCCAGGTCCTGGTACTTGACGGCATTTTCCAGCACCATCCCGGTGCCCATCTGGCCGACCACGCCGCGCTGCATCTCCTGCCAGGGAGTCTGGGAAGCCGGGTACTTGTAACCGCCCGCGGCTTCCAGTTCCTTGCGGCGCTTGGCCAGCTCTTCGTCGCTGATCAGGACGTTGGCGGTGCCCTTGCGCAGGTCGACGCGCACCTTGTCGCCGGTCTTCAGTATCGCAAGCCCGCCGCCTGCAGCGGCTTCCGGCGAGGCGTTCAGGATCGAGGGCGAACCCGACGTGCCCGACTGGCGGCCGTCGCCGATGCAGGGCAGGGCGTTGACGCCGCGCTTCAGCAGGGCGGCCGGCGGATGCATGTTCACCACTTCGGCCGCACCGGGATAGCCGATCGGGCCGACACCGCGCATGAACAGCATCGTGTTCTCGTCGATGTTCGACGCCGGATCGTCTAGGCGCTTGTGGTAATCCTCTGGTCCGTCGAACACGAAGGCCTTGCCTTCAAAGGCTTCCGGGTCGTTCGGGTTGGACAGATAGCGGTCGCGGAATTCCTTGCTGATGACGCTGGTCTTCATGATGGCGTTGTCAAACAGGTTGCCAGACAGCACGATGAAGCCCGCATCCTTCTTCATCGGCTTGTCGAACGGCCAGATTACTTCGGGCAGCTTGACCTTCTTGCCTTTGCAGTTCTCGCCCATGGTCTTACCGTTGACGGTCAGGGCACCTTCCTTGATCAGGCCCTGTTCCATCAGGATGTTCACCACGGCGGGGACGCCGCCGGCATGGTGATAATCCTCGCCCAGATACTCGCCGGCGGGCTGCAGGTTCACCAGCAGCGGCACCTTGTGGCCGACAGTCTGCCAATCCTGCAGCGGCACATCCACGCCCATGTGGCGCGAGATGGCGGTCAAATGGATCGGCGCGTTGGTCGAACCACCGATGGCCGAGTTGACCACGATGGCGTTGTGGAAGGCTTCCTTGGTCATGATCTGCGACGGGCGCAGGTCTTCGGCCACCATTTCCACGATGCGCTTGCCGGTATTGTAGGCCATCTGGGCGCGTTCGCGGTACGGCGCGGGGATCGAGGCCGAACCGGGCAGCTGCATGCCCAGTGCTTCCGCGAGACTGTTCATCGTCGTGGCGGTGCCCATGGTGTTGCAATAGCCCACCGACGGCGCCGATGAGGCCACCAGTTCCATGAAGCCGTTATAGTCCAGCTCGCCGCGCGCCATCATTTCGCGCGCCTTCCACACGATGGTGCCCGAACCGGTGCGTTCGCCTTCGTGCCAGCCGTTCAGCATCGGGCCGACCGACAGCGCGATGGTGGGAATGTTCACGGTCGCCGCCGCCATCAGGCAGGCGGGCGTGGTCTTGTCGCAGCCGATGGTCAGCACAACGCCGTCCAGCGGATAGCCGTACAGCAGTTCGACCAAGCCCATATAGGCCAGGTTGCGGTCGAGCGCGGCGGTGGGGCGCTTGCCGGTTTCCTGGATCGGGTGCACCGGGAATTCCATCACGATGCCGCCGGCTTCGCGGATGCCTTCGCGCACGCGCTTGGCCAGTTCCAGATGGTGGCGGTTGCAGGGCGACAGGTCGCTGCCGGTCTGGGCGATGCCGATGATCGGCTTGCCCGACTGCAGTTCCTCGCGCGTCAGGCCGTAGTTCAGATAGCGCTCAAGATACAGCGCCGTCATGTCGGGATTGTCGGGATTGTCGAACCATTCGCGGCTGCGCAGTTTCTTCTTGTTCTTGTTTTCGGGGGATGTGGACATCGGTCTTTCCTGAGTGACGAAGCGTTGAAAAAAAACTAGGCGGCGAAAAGCGTCATTCCGCCATCCACCCGCAGTACCTGGCCGCTGATGAAGCCGGACTGGTCGGAAGCGAGAAAGAGGGCGGTGCTGGTGATCTCGGCGGGCGTGGCATAGCGGTCGAGCGAGGCGCCGCCCATCTTGTCCGGATCGGTCTGGCGCGTGGCCAGAAAGCGCGCGGTTGTGGTGGGGCCGGGGCTGATGGCATTCACGCGCACGCCATGTTCGCGCATCTCCAGCGCCAGGCAGCGGGTGTAATGAATGATCGCGGCCTTGGCGCAGCCATAGACCACTTCGGGCGACACGCCGACATGGCCGTTCAGCGAACCGAAATTGATCACCGCGCCTTTTTTGCGCGCCGCCATGCCCGGCACCACGGCGCGGCACATCAGCATGGTGCCGAAGAAGTTGCGGTTCATCACGGCTGTTGCATCTTCCAGGCTGATGTCGAGCGCGCCGTTCGGCTTGGGCTTGCCGCCCGCAGCCCCGATATCGCCGCCGGCGCAGTTGATCAGGATGGAGATGGGCCCGAGACCGGCTTCGGTCCTGGCGACCATGGCTACGACGTCGGCCTCGCGGGAAATGTCACCAGTCACAGCGATGCACTTAACGTCGCTTTGGCCGCCGGTTTTTGAGAATTCGTCAGCCAGCGCCGTCAGGCTGGCGCTCTCGCCATATTGTGCAGGTGCGTTCTCGTTGATGTCGTGCAGCGCAACATGGGCACCACTTTCCAGAAGGCCTTGCGCGATCATGCGCCCAAGACCACGCCCCGATCCCGTCACTAGCGCAACGGCGCCTTTGAAATCGTGGCTCAAATCGCTACTCCGACTGCGCAAGTGCGTGGACTGTCCTGATGCGGCGAGGCTTTTATCAAGCCCTTTTCTGCTTCGTCCGCCCGGATGCCCGCACTGCAAAATCCCCGGCTGCATTGACTTACCGCCGCCCGAATTTAGTATACAAAACAAAGACCGATGTGAAGCCCGTATCCCCTTGCGACGCGGCCTGCGCAGGCGGCTTTGAGCCCCAGAGACGGGCACCACCGGGCTGAAAACAACAGGGGCGAGACGCAATGAAAGCTACGAACGCGCGCTATTGGGTCGTCGTCTTCGCGCTGGCCCTGGCGATGATCATGTACATTCAGCGCGTGGCAATCAGCCAGGCGATTGTGCCGATCTCGCTGGAGCTGAACCTCAGCAAGGCGGAGCAGGGCATGATCCTGGGCGCCTTCGGTCTTTCCTATGCGCTGTTCGAAATTCCCATGGGCCTGCTTGGCGACAAGCTGGGCGTGCGCTGGGTTCTCAGCCAGTTGGTGCTGGCCTGGTCGGCCTTCCTGGCGCTGCATGGCGCGGTGTGGAATCTGACCTCGCTGTGGATCATGCGTTTCCTGTTCGGCGCGGGCGAAGCGGGCTGCTTTCCCAATCTCACCCGCATGCTGTCGGTTTGGCTGCCGGTCAGCGAGCGCGTGAAGGCGCAAGCCGTGATGTGGGCCTTCGGCCGCTGGGGTGGCGCGCTGGCGCCGCCGGTGGCCTTCTTCGTGATCTATCATTTCGGCTGGCGCTGGGGCTTCGTTGCGCTGGCGCTGCTGGGCGTGCTCTGGGTGGCGTTCTTCCTGCCCTGGTTCCGCAACGATCCGGCGGAACACAAGTCGGTCAACGCCGCCGAACTTGAATTGCTGGAAAGTTCGCGCAAGCTGGTGCTGCACGATCATGGCCTTCCCTGGTACAAGCTGCTGCTGCAGCGGGATATCGGCCTTCTGGGCCTGCAGTACTTTTTCTTTTCTTACACCTGGTATTTCTACGTCACCTGGCTGCCCACTTGGCTGCAGCAGGCGCGCGGTCTCACCGCGCTGGAATCGGCCGGTTACGCGATGATGCCGCTGGCGGCGGGTGGCCTCGGCTCTATCGTGTCCGGCTTCCTGCCGCTGTCCGTGCCGCGCAAGTGGGTGGCGATCTTCGGCTTCTTGGGCAGCGCGATCCTGATCTGTTTCATTCCCAATGTGCCGGGCGTGGTGATGCCGATGCTGTTGATGTCAGCCGCCAGCTTCTGCGGCGATCTCACCATGCCGATTTCCTGGAACACCTGTGTGGAAATCGGCAAGCAGTATACCGCCACGGTTTCCTCCACGATGAACATGCTGGGCAACTTCGCCGGCTTTGTCGGCCCGGTGGTGTTCGGCTTCATCCTGCAGAGCACCGACAACGACTGGAGCATGGTGATGTACACCATGGCCGCCGCCGCGTTCGGTTCTGCCGCCTGCTGGTTCTTCATCGATCCGGCACGCGACCGCAGCTAGGGAAAGTCAAACCGTGAAAATCGATCTGAGTGGCCGGGCGGCGGTGATTGTCGGCGCCAGCGGCGGGCTGGGCGAAGCCATGGCGCACACGCTGTCGGGCGCGGGCGCGAAGATCGCGCTGGTGGGCCGCAATCAGGCCAAGCTCGACAAGGTGCAGGCCGGGCTGAAAGCCAAGGGTGGCATCGTTGAAAGGTTCAGCGCCGACGTCACCGACGAAAAAGACGTCGCGCGGCTGGCCGAGCAGGTGAACGCGAAATTTCCGAACCCGCAGATACTGATCAACAGCGCCGGCACCAACCTGCGCAAGCCCATGACCGATTACACGGTCGCCGAATTCCAGGGCGTGGTGGACGCCAGCCTGCTCAGCACCTTCCTGGCTTGCCGCGCCTTCGTGCCCGGCATGAAAGGTACGGGCCATGGCCGCATCGTCAACCTCTCCTCGATGATGGCGCATATCTCGCTGCCCAATCGCACGCCTTACTCGTCGGCCAAGGCGGCGCTGCTGGGCTTCACCAAGTCGCTGGCGCTGGAACTGGCCCTGGATGGCATCACCGTCAACGCCATCTCGCCCGGGCCTTTCCTCACCGAGATGAACCTGCCGGTGGTCAACGACCCGGAAGCCAACAAGCTGTTTCTCTCCCGGCTGCCGGTGGGCCGCTGGGGCAAGGTTGAGGAGATCGGGGCGCTGGCCTGTTACCTGTGCTCCGACCTGGCGGGCTTCGTCACCGGCACCGACATCTTGATCGACGGCGGCTGGACTGCTGCCTGACGGGCGTCGGGATTCGCGGATTCGTCCGTACTCTGCGTGGAACCTTGGGTTCCAAAGATCGGATTTCCCCAGCTTTGTCGCGGCCTGCTGGTTTGCCAGTGGCGCGAGGGCCTGATCCTATAGTATTCCAGATGCGGGGTTTGAGCCCATTCGGGGCAAACAGGGGCGGCTGCCATATCAGGGCCGGTCTTCCAATTTGCCTAAGAGGAACGAAGGGCTTTCGAGGAACGCATGCTGTCGCCTGAACAGAACAAGAATGAATTGCCGTTGATCGTGGTGATGGGTGTTGCCGGTTCGGGCAAGTCCACCATCGCCGCCGGCCTGGCCGAAAAGCTGGGCGTCGATTTTATCGAGGGCGATGCGCTGCATCCCCAGGCCAATGTGAACAAGATGGCGGGCGGACAGCCCCTGACCGACGACGACCGCTGGCCCTGGCTGGAAGCGATCGGCGCGCGCATCGATGCCGAACGCGCCGCCGGCATGGGCGTGGTGGTGTCCTGCTCGGCGCTCAAGCATGTCTATCGCGATTGCCTGCGCAAGAAGGTCAACGGCAGGGTGCGCTTCATTCTGCTGGATGGCCCGCGCGATCTGATTTCCCAGCGCATGATCGGCCGCAAGGGGCATTTCATGCCGCAGTCGCTGCTCGACAGCCAGCTCGCCACGCTGGAAAAGCCGGGCCCCGACGAAGACGCGGTGATCCTGGATATTTCGCAGACCGTGCCGAACCTTCTGGTGAAGGCGGCGCAGTCGGTCGGACTGCAATCCTAGCAAAACAAGAATGGGGGGACGTATGACGCGCACCAGGACTTTGGCCCTGCTGATGGCGGCGGTGATGCTTGGCGCCATGTCGGCATCGGCGCAGCAGGTCGATACTTCCAAGCTGCCAAAATTCCCCACGCCGCCGCCCAAAGAGACGGCGGAGAACAGCATCATCCGTCCGCCTTATGTGGATGCGCCCGAAACCGTGCCCAACCCGGCCGTGCCGCAGGGCGATGTGCGCGAATTCATCCTGTATTCCTACGACAGCAAGATCTATCCGGGCATCGTGCGGGTGGAGAGCGAAAAGACCGCCAAGCGCGATGCGTATGGCAACAGGCTGGCCTGGCCCGAAAGCGAAATCTCCGCCCCCGGTCCCTATCGCCGCCATGTCTGGGTTTACATTCCGCCCGGCTACAAGCCCGGCACGCCCACGCCCTTCATGGTGGTGCAGGATGGCCGTTCCTATATCCGCCGCCTGGCGCCCACACTCGACAACATGATCGCCGCCAAGCGTCTGCCGTCGATGGTGATCGTGGCGGCCGATTCCGGCGGCAGCGACGCGCAGGGTTCGCAGCGCGGCCTGGAATATGACACGATTTCCGACCGCTATTATCGGTGGGTGGAAACCGAACTTCTGCCCGCCGTCACCAAGAATTACGGCATCACTTTCACCAAAGACCCCGAAGGGCGCGGCGCGATGGGTGGCAGCTCCGGCGCAATCTGCGCTTGGACCATGGCCTGGTTCCACCCGGAGAGCTATCGCAAGATTCTCTCTTACTCGGGCACCTTCGTGAACCAGGCATCGCCGGAAGATCCCAAGACGCCGCGCGGCGGCTGGGAATATCACGCCAAGCTGATCCCCAATTCGCCGAAAAAGCCGATCCGCATGTGGATGCATGTCAGCGCCCAGGACAATCATTTCGACGATCCCGACAGCACCTGGCACAACTGGCCGCGCGCCAACAACCTGATGGCGGCGGCGCTGAAGAAGAAGGGCTATGACCACAAATATGTGTGGTCCGAAGAATCCCGCCACGTCGATCCGCGCGTGGTGATGCAGACGCTGCCCAGCGCGCTGGAGTGGCTCTGGCGGGATTATCCGCGTAATTGATGTAATCCCCTCCGGTTTCGGCTTCCGCGAAGCTTCGCTTCGCACGCTGAAACCACCTCCCCCTTAAGTGCGCTTCGCGCAAAGGGGGGCGGGTCTGTGTTTTCCTAAGATTGCGCGCTGGTCACGCCGATCTTCTTCGCCCACCAGGCCGTGATCAGCGGCACGAACAGCATGGTCACCACCACGCTGGCAGCCACCAGCACCGTCGCAAACGGCGCGGCCTCGGCGTAAGCCGGATTGGCGTGGGCGACCAGCGCCGGCACCGCCGCCGCATTGCCCGCCGTGGCCGACGCGGCAAGTCCCGCCACGCCATTGCCGCGGCTGATCTTGTCCGCGAGAAACATCACGCTGCACGACACGATCAGGATCGCGAAGCCCAGCGCGATGCCCAGCAGTCCCGCGCGCCACACCATGGTCAGGTTTAGCGATGCGCCGATGGCGAAGGCAAAGAACGGGATCAGCGCCGGCGCGGCCTTGCCCAGAAAGTCGCGCATGTTGCGGTCGAGATTGCCCAGCGTCACGCCCACCAAGAGCGGCAGGATCGCGCCCAGCAGCGTCTGCCAGGGAAACATGAACAGCCCGCCCAGCGTCATCATGGTGATGAAGGGGCCCGACTCCAGCGACATCACCGAATAGGCCGCCACATCCTGCGGCCGTCCGTAACGCCCCATCAGCGCCATGTAGAGCCCGCCATTGGTGTCGTTGATCGCGGCGACCACCGCCAGCGTCGACAGTCCGGCGAAGAAGCCTGCCTTGACCGGCTCCACGCCCAGAAAGTGACCCAAGATCATGGCGGCGACCACACCCATGCCGACCTTGGCCGCCAGCAGTACCCCGCCCTTGCCCGCGACATGCGGCAGCGATTCAAACGGAATGGTCGCGCCCATGCAGACATAGAACACCGCCAGGATCGGCAGCGCCCCGGTGAACAGCGCCCCGGTGAACGAGCCGAAAAAACTGCCCGCGCCCGGCGCAAAGGTGGCGATGGTGGCCCCCAGCGCCAGGGGCACGATCACCATGCCCCCCGGAAGGCGTTCCAAGCTTTGCTTGATCGGCAACTGCATGGCCTGTCCCCTTCTTGGCCCCAATTTCCCCAGCTTTACCGCGCTTTCCGGGGGCTGCCCAGCAGGCCGGGCCTGACCAATTGTCGGCCCGTTAACGGTCTTCAAAGGGCTGGGAGCCTAGGTTTAGGCTGATTTCACGGGACGCATCCCCATGGCCCTTCGCGGCCACCCCGCGCGCGCGCGCAAAGCCAGCGGACTGCTTGCCAGGTACTCCGATACCTTTGGCGAGATGCAGTTGCGCAAATATACCGAGCGCGCCATCCGCGCCGCCCGCGCCGAAGCCGAGCTCAACTCACGCTCCAAGTCGGCCTTTCTGTCGACCATGAGCCATGAGCTGCGCACCCCGCTTAACGCCATCATCGGATTCTCGGATTTGATGCGCCAACCCGGCGCGACCTCGCCGCAGGAATCCAGCGACTATGCCGAGCATATCGCCAATGCCGGACGCCGGTTGCTGAACGTGGTATCGGACGTGCTGGACATGTCACGCCTGGAATCGGGCAGCTTCACGCTCTACACCGCGCCCGTCTATATCGACGAAGTGCTAGAGATCGCGGTGGAGAATGCTCGGCCGCTCTTCGCCGCCAAGCAGCAGCTGGTCGATCTGCGGCTGGAGAAAAATCTTCCCGCCATCAGCGGCGACACCAAGCGGTTGCGACAGCTCTTCGCCAATCTTCTGTCCAACGCCAGCAAGTTCACGGACCTTAAGGGGCGCATCCTGGTGATGGCCAAGGCCGTGAAGGATGGCGGCGTCACCATCGCCATCGCCGATACCGGCGCCGGCATGACCCATGAACAGATCGTGCTGGCGCTCAAACCCTTCGCGCAGGTGCAAGGCCATCTGGCCCGCACCCAGGAAGGCGCCGGTCTGGGTCTGCCGCTTGCCATGGGCATCGCCAAGCTGCATGGCGGCAACCTCTATCTCGACAGCCAGCCGGGCGCCGGCACCACGGCGGTGGTGACCCTGCCCAGGGCGCAGGCTGCCTCCCAAACCCCGTCCGCGAAAATCGGAAACGTCGCATGACCCTGCACATCGAAAAGCCGCCTGCCGCCGCCACGCCGTCGCCGCCGCCGTTCCGCGAGCGCCGCGGCCTTCCCGCCGCCGCGCCCATTCGCCTGGCGCACATCGTGTCGGTGTCGGGCAGCCATGCCGTCGCGGTGCTGGAACGCCAGGACGGCATCGCCAATGACGCGCGGGTGCAGATCGGCGCCCTGATCAAGGTCGTCACGCCGACCAGCCATGCCATGGGCGTGATCACCGCCATCAGTGCCCCGATGTCAGCGGCCGAAGGCGAGCCCCAGAATATGGGCCTGATCGAAATCAATCTGGCCGGCGAAGTGGCGCCCGACCAGAATAAGCGCCTGACCTTTCGGCGCGGCGTGTCCACCCTGCCGACGCTGGGCGATGCGGTGCTGCTGGCCGACAAGCATGACCTGACGCGCGTTTATGCACCGCCGCAGGCCGCCAGCATAAAGATCGGAACCCTGTTCCAGGAATCCACCGTGCCGGCGCGCCTGATGGTCGACGACCTTCTGGCCAAGCATCTGTTGATTGTGGGTTCGACCGGCTCGGGCAAGTCGTCCGCCGTCACCTGCATCCTGCAGCGTCTCCTGGCCGATCACGCCCATGCCCATGTCGTGATCCTGGACGTGCACAACGAATATGCCGCCGCCTTTGGCGGCTTGGTCGAACCGATCAATCTCGACAATTTCAGCCTGCCGTTCTGGATGCTGGACTTCACCGAAATGGTGGCGGCGCTGGTCAGCCGCGACGCCCATTACGACGCGGAAGTCGAAATTCTGTCCGACGCAGTGGTGCAGGCCAAGAAGCGCTACAGCGAATCCGCCACCAGCCGCGCTGGCGCGCTGCGCAAGGCCGACAATGCCAACATGGTGATTACCGTCGACACGCCCACGCCCTTCCGCATGTCGGACGTGATGCTGTGGCTGGACGAGCAACTGGGCAAGCTGGAACGCACCCAGTTCATGCTGCCCTATCGCCGCCTGAAGGCGCGCATCGAAAGCCTGGTGACCGACCAGCGCTACAACTTCATGTTCGGGTCGCTGTCGGTACAGGACACGATGGGCGAGGTTCTGGCCCGCCTGTTCCGCGTGCCGGGCGAAGGCCGTCCCATTTCCGTGATCGACCTTTCCACCGTGCCGCCGGAAATTCTGGACGTGGTGATCTCTGTGATCTCGCGCCTGGCCTTCGATCTGGCGGTGTGGAGCAAGGGCGGTTTGCCGATGCTGCTCGTGTGCGAGGAAGCGCATCGCTATGCGCCCGCCGCCGAGCAGAAATTCGTGCCCACCCGCCAGGCGCTGTCGCGCATCGCCAAGGAAGGGCGCAAGTACGGCCTCAGCCTCTGCCTGGTGACCCAGCGTCCCAGCGAACTGGATTCCACCATTCTTTCCCAGTGCGGCACCGCCGTGGTGCTGCGCCTGTCCAGCGAGCGCGACCAGGATGTCATTCGCGGCTCGACCTATGAAGGCATGGTCGATCTGGTCGATTTCCTGCCGCTGCTGGGCGATCGCGAAGCCATTGTGCTGGGGCAGGGTGTTTCGATGCCGATGCGTGTGCGCTTCGACGATCTGGGCAAGCGCGGCGTACCGCGCAGCATGCACACCGGTTTCTCGGCAAGCTGGAAGAAGCCCAACATGGACCGTGAAGGGCTGGACGAGATCGTCAGCCGCTGGCGCCGCGCGGGACGAGAACGTTCCTGAACCGGCGCGGGCCTTTTGCGTCCTGAGTTCGTCGCGCGTCGCTCATGGGCCTGAAGCCCACTTCGCTCCTTGCTCCTGCTCAGGCCACAAAATTCCGCGCGCCACTTGGCTCTGCAAAAAATAAGTCAGCTCGGTTGCCGCTTGAGCGGCAACCGTTACAAGGCGCGAAAAGATCTGCTTGTTTAGCTCCAGGCCAGGTAGAAAGCGCCCATGGCTGCTATGACCACGGCGAAAATTATCCAATGAGTGATTTTTGCGCCTTTGGATTCCGCTTCTTCCGCGTGATGAAATTCTCCCAAGCCACTCATGATGTCTCCTCCTGGATGTGAATCCGCCTTGTGGCGGAATGTTTTCGATTGCGTCTCCTGATGACTAAGCATGTACACATTTTTAATGGCGACCTTCGCTACGCGACAGCCGCTGGCCCAATGCGGACCTGCGCCCAGTATAGCACCGGGCAGGGCAGGGCGGCAGAGGGAAACGGCGTTAAGGGGCGTTGAGCGCGTAAAAGGCGCAATCGGCGCGGTTTCCGCCTGCCAGCCGGATGCCGGGGTGGGACGCCACCTGGGCGAAGCCGCACTTTTCCAGCACCCGCCGGGCGGCAAAGTTCCCCATCTGCGCCGCCGCCGCCAGCCGCCTGAGCTGCAACGGCCCGAAGGCCTGGGCGATCACCGCGCGCGTGGCTTCCGTGGCGATACCATAACCCCAGCGGTCGCGGCGCAGCAGGAAGCCCAGTTCGGCGCTGGCGTTTTCAATCAGGCTGAGATCGACGCTGCCGATGACATCGCCCTTTTCCTCGACGGTCCAGTAACGGCAGAGGCCGCTGGTCATCGCGTCCTGCTGTTCGCGCACCAGGTCTTCGACCACCGCCAGGCGCGTGATGGCCGGGCGGCTCCAGAAACGCATCGCTTCGCCATCGCTGAGAATGGCGGACAGAGCAGACGCATCGCCGATCTCCTGCGGGCGCAAGGTCAGGCGGTCTGTGGTCAGGATCATGGGCCCCGAACCGCGAAGCGGTTCAAAAAACGAGTGCAAGGCACAAAAACATGAGGCGGCCGGCACATCTCGCGCCGTAGCCGCCTCACACTGCCCCCTTCAAATTGGACATTTGGTCTCAAGGCCCAGGCCCGGAACCAACTGCTGCAGGGTTTCCCCAAACCGTCCATCTGCAGTGCGCCAAATGTGCCCAAGCCACCGGTATGCGCAACGGTTTTGCCAGCCCCTGCGGTGCTTTGGGCCACGCGTGTGGACTTTGCGCAACAATTGTTGCGACGAGTTCCCACGTTGCACGACTGACAGTGGGTCAAGGCGCTTTGAAATGCTTCGACAGCTTCAGGCCCTGGCCCTGATAGTTGGATCCCAGTCCCGCGCCATAGCCTTCGGGCGGCGGGTCGGTCAGCCGTTCAAACACCAGTCGCCCGATGATCTGGCCATGTTCCAGGATGAAAGGCACCTCGCGCGAGCGCACTTCCAGCACGCCGCGCGCCGATGGCGGTTTGCCGGGGGCATACCCGAAACCCGGATCGAAGAAGCCCGCATAATGCACGCGAAATTCGCCCACCAGCGGATTGAACGGCACCATTTCGGCGGCATGGTCGGGTGGGATCGCCACCTGCTCACGGCTCACCAGGATGTAGAATTCGTCGGGGTCCAGCACCATGTCGCCGCGCGCATTGGCCTGGATCGGTTCCCAGTAATCCGCCGGATCGAGCAGGCCGACCTTGTCGACGTCGATCAGGCCGGTGTGCTTCTTGGCGCGAAAGCCGATGCGCAGCCCCGAGTCGGCGCTGCCCTTGAGGTCGATCGAAAGCGCCAGGCCGTTGTCGATGTTGGGTTCGTCCTGCACCAGCGGCACCTGTTCGTGCAGGCGGCGCAGCGCGGTGTCGCTGGATTGCGGCGAGCCGTGGCGGATGCGCAATTGATTGAGCCGCGATCCCTTGCGCACCAGCACCGGAAAAGTCTGCGGGCAGATTTCGGCGTAGAGCGGCCCGCGATAGCCCGGCTCGACCCGGTCGAAGGACGGCGCGTAATCGGTGATCAGGCGCGTGAAGACATCGATGCGCCCGGTGGAGCTTTTGGGATTGGCGCCGCCCGAAATGCGGGCCGAGAATTCGGCGCGTTCCAGGAGCGGCACGATATAGACGCAGCCTGCTTCCAGCACCGCGCCGTGCGTTAGATCGACCTCATGCATGAAGACCGACTTGAGGCGTTCTTCGACGGTGGCGTTCGGCCCGGGCAGGAAACTGGCCCGCACCCGGTACGCCACCGGTCCCAGCCGCAGGTCGATGCTGGCGGGCTGGATCTGGCCCGGCGCGAAGGGTTCACTGGCCGTGATCTCGCGGCCCTGATCGAACAGCCGCTTCAGCACATGGCTGGGCAGGATGCCGGTCGAGAATCGGCCGTAGGATTCGTCGCCAGAAGGCGTGAGTGGGGCGAGAGTCTCGATTGTGGCGGCCATCAGCCGGTTATAAGCGGCGGGGGGGCGTGGGTCACGGCTTGGGACCCCAGGAAATCCCGGATATCCCCAATGGCTTCGGCCAATCCGCAGCGTTTGACCGGCGCATCTGGCGGAAAGGCGGGAAGAAGCCGGCTGGGGGTGGCCCCTTCCAGGATCACGAAACAGCCCCGGTCTTCCGGCCCCCGGATCAGCCGCCCGAAGGCCTGCTTGAGCCGGAAGCGGGTCAGCAGGTCGTCATAGCCCTTGCCGAACCGCACCCGCCGCGCCTTATGCAGGATGGTCGGCTTGGGCCAGGGCACCTTGTCGAACACCACCAGCCGCAAAGACCGGCCCGGCACGTCGACACCATCGCGCAGCGCGTCGGTTCCCAGAAGGCAGGCATTCTCCTCGGCGCGGAACAGGTCGACCAGCGATCCGGTGTCGAGCCGGTCGATATGCTGGGCGTACAGCGCCAGGCCTTGTTCGGCCAAAGGGGCGGTGATGCGGCTGGCGACGTCTTTCAGCGCGCGCACGGCCGTGAAAAGTCCCAGCGCGCCGCCGCCCGACGCCAGGAACAGTTCGCGGTAAGCTGCCGCCAGTGCCGCCGGATCACGGCGCGCCACATCGGTGACGATGAAAACGCGCGCCTGATCCTGGTACTGGAATGGCGATCCGAAATGGGCGCGCCTGGCGGGCAGCGGCAGATGGCCGGCGCCGGTGCGCACTTCGGCGCTGGCCCAATGGTCATCGGCCTCGCCGCCATTGTCGCGCAAAGTGGCCGAGGTGATCAGCGCGCCATGAGCACCCTCCAGCACTTCGCCCGCCAGCGGCACGGTGGGATCGACCCAGTGCCGCGCCAGGCCCACATCGGCATCGCGCCCGTCCTCGCGCGACAGCTCGAACCAGTCGACGAATTCGTCCGCGATCTCGCCGGTTTCCAGCGTGTCCAGCATCTGGATCCAGGCGGGCAGGATGATCTTGGCGCGCCGGTCCACGCCGCGCGCTGCCGCGCCCAGCCGCGCTTTTGTATAAGGCTCCAGGTTCGCGGCCTTGTCGTCCATCTTCTTGCGCAGCAGCCGCGCCAGATTGGCCAGCGGATCGGCAATGCGCTTGAGCCCGCGCGCCAGTTCGCGCACCGCCGTCAGCAAATCCTCGCCCATCGGATGCGGTTCGGCTTCGAGGCTATAGAAGGTATCGGCATCCGGGCTGCGGGCGCGCACATGGCTGTAAGCCAGCGCGAGAAACACTTCGCCGGGGCCGCGCGGACCATTGCCCAGCCGCTGCGTCCAGCCTTCGCCGGCCAGCGCCGATGCGGCCTGCACCGCGTCTTCCAGCGCATGCTGCGCGGTCTCGTCATCGGCGATCAGGTCTTTCAGCCGTTCTTCCAGCCCGCGCATGCGGGTGCGGGCGCGGCCCTCGGGACCGCGAATCCAGCGGCGCAGCTCTGCCATCTCACGCCCCGTCAGCCGCGCGGAGAATCCGCTGTCGGCAGCGTCGAACAGGTGATGGCCCTCATCGAACACATAGCGCAGCCGCCGTCCGTCTTCTTCCGGCGGCGTGTCGGTGGTTTCGTCCACGCCCAGCCAGTCCTGTGCCGCTTGCGCGATCACCAGCGCATGGTTGGCCACCACGATGTCGGCATGACGGGCACGCCGGATGGCGCGTTCGATGAAGCACAGGCGGTAATGCGGACAGGCGGCATAAATGCATTCGCCGCGCCGGTCGGTGACAGTGGACAGCGGCAGGTGCGCCGCGAGAAAAGCGGGGAAGCCTACTCCCGACAGGTCGCCATCGGTGTGTGAACCGATCCAGCGCGCGATCAGCCCCAGCGCGATGCTGCGCTGGCCCGGCGCCAGCGCGGTGCGCTTGGCGGCTTCCTCGAAATTCAGCAGGCAGAGATAGTTTTCCCGGCCCTTGCGCACCACGGCCTTCTGCGCGCGCTCGACGGGATCGGGCCACAGATGCGCGATCTCCTGCACGATTTGGCGTTGCAGGTTGCGGGTGTAGGTCGAAATCCACAGCCCCGGACCATTCTTCTCGGCCCACAGGCTGGCGGGCGCCAGATAGCCCAGCGTCTTTCCGGTGCCGGTGCCCGCTTCCACCAGCGCGATGCGCGGATGCCCCGCCTGTTCGCGCGGCCCAAACGCGTATGTTGCCGCATCCGCGTAAGCGCCCTGTTCGGGCCGTGTCACGCCGACCATCCTGGACAATCGCGCGCGCGCTTCCGCCGGTTCCACGGGCTGCGAGCCGGGTTGTCCCACCGGCGCTTCGTCTTCCCATTGCGGCAGGCTGCGCCAGGCCTCCAGGCCCGCGATGGGCGAACCAAGCGGGACTTCGCCCACGATCTCTTTCAGCAACGGCGCCCACCGCCAGCCTGCCCGGCCCATGGTGCCGACCAGCGGCGCAAGACCATCGCGCACATCCTGCGGCCATCCCGCCACCTCCTGCAGCAACGCGGCTGCGATGGTGTGCAGCGTCTGTGCGGAGGCTTCGGGCGTTTGCGGCACGGCCAGGCCCAGCGCCCGTGCCAATCCCATCGCGCTGGGGATCGCCGGCATGCCGGGCCGCACAAAGGCGAAAAATTCCAGCACATCGAACAGGGGTGTTTCGCTGCGGGTGCCCAAGCGCCCTGCCACGAACCCGGCATGGGCCACCAGCACATCGCCGCTTTCGAACAATGCGCGGGCGGCGCGGGGATTGGCGCGTTCGGCGGAGCCGTCGCTGCGCGCGATCGCCGCGCCTGGCGTGGCGGGAACCAGTGCAACAAGGTGGGAAAGGGAGTCGGCCATAAGCGCGCGAATATGCGGCGCGGGGCGTCAGAATCCCAATGCTTTATGCGACATCAGGATAGAGATGGATCAGCGCCTGTCGGGCGCGGACATGTTCGCCCACCACGATTTGGGCGGCGTTGCGCAGTTCGTGGCGATTCTCGCCATTGCGGGCGGCGCTGGCGAAGTTGCGCGCCGCCTGGGTGATGGCCGACAGGCCCAGGCCGCCCGCCGCGCCCACAATGTCCTGCGCCAGCCGCGCCGCATCGTCCCATTTTTCCTCGCCGCAGGCCTGCGACAGCGCATTGGTCAACTGCTCGGCGGTGACGATGTAGCATTGCAGGATTTCGACCAGCGTCTTCACGCCCACCGATTTTTCCAGCGTGCTGAAGGCGACCGGATCGATCGCCGCGATCTCGGCATTTTCCTTTTCGGCTGCCTGCTCGGCGCCGCACACTTCGTTCAGCGCCTGGTAGAACTGGTCGGCCTCCACCGGCCAGCGCAGAACGGTATCGGTGGCGGCAGGCGCGCGGTCGCCGCGCAGCAGCACCGCGATCAGCGGCGCGCGCACGCCCGGCGCGGCGGCGATCATGTCGGCATCGCTCGCGCCGGTGACGATCGCGTCGAAATTTTCCTTGCCGGCACGTTCGACCGCATCGGCCATGCTGGTGGCGCGCGCCACCGTGTTGCCGAACGGCTCGACCAGATGGGCCAGCGCTTCGCCCACCGAGGGCGTGCGCAGGAACAGCAGCAGCGACAGCTTGCCCGGCGCGGCCTGCTGGGCCTCGGAGTCGCCCGCCGCCGCCGGGCTGGCCGCCACACCGGAAACGGGCAGGATGAAGTAGAATTGCGCGCCTTCGCCCAGGCGCGATTCAAAGCCGATGCTGCCGCCCGCCTGTTCAATCACGCGTTTGGCGACTGCCAGGCCCAGGCCCGCGCCCTGTTCCTTGCGCGCATAGGAAACGTCGCCGGGCGAGAAGGGGCTGAACAGCAGATGTTCGACATCGGGCGAAACGCCCAGCCCGGTGTCGGAGACGCAGAAGCGCACGCCCTGACCATCTTCGGTGATATCCAGGCGGATATCGACCAGGCCGCGCTCGGTGAATTTCAGGGCATTGTCCGTGAGCTTGAGGAGCGCCTGGCGCACCTTGCGCGGATCGGCGGCGACGCGCGGCAGGTTGCTGCCGGCGCTGAGCGTCAGGTGCAGGCGTTTCTCCCAGGCGCGCGGTTGCAGCAGCCGCGCCACGGCGCGCGCGGCCTGCACCGGATCGCAATCCTCGTCTTCCAGCTGGTCGTCATCGTCCCGCGTCAGCGCGATGACATCGTCGATCAGGGTCTGCAGGCCTTTGCCTGCCTGCAGCATCACCTTCACATGATCGGCCTGCTGCTTGGGAAGCTCGGCGCGTTCCAGAAGCTGCGCCATGCCCAGCAGCGCGTTCAGCGGGGTGCGCAGTTCATGGCTGATGTTGGCGATGAAGGACGATTTGGCCATTGCGCTGGCCTGGGCGCTGTCGCGCGCCTGTATGGCTTCCAGCTTCTCGCTCTGCAGCCGCACGATCAGCACGTCGTTTTCGTTGCGCAGGTGAATGCTTTCATCCAGCAGGCGCGCCATGCCGTGGCAATAGCTTGTCAGCACCGCGGCGAACAGCACGATCAGGATGGCGGCCATGGTGGCGTACAGCCCGCCCTGCCACAGCAGCAGGCCGACCAGCGGCCCCAGCGCGAAGAGGGTATGGGCGATATAGGCCGGGCGATGGGCGGAGCGGGCGATGAACTCCGTCGCCGCCATGCCCAGATAGGCCAGGCACAGATAGGCCTGGGCGGGAAAGGAATCCCAGACAAACCAGAACATCGCCGCCGCGCCCCAGGTGGCGCCGGAAATGGCCGACACAAACGTGTAGCGCCGCGCCCAGAAATGCGGGTCGCTGCCGGGCGCGCGGTTCTTGTAGGCGGTGGTGAGCTGCTCGGCGGCGATCACCACCGTCATCTGCAGCAGCAGCGGCATCAGCGGCAGGATGCCCGGTTCGGTGCCCGCGAACAGGGTGGCCGGCACGCATAGAACCGCGAAGGGCAGGGAGAGATAGTGGCGGCCGAGCGCGTACAGGATATCGATACGCCCGGCGAACACCGCGTCGGCGCTTTTCTCCTGAGGCGGCTGGTCCAAGCTCATTGCGCAAATCCCTGCGCCAGCTTAGCTTTCGCGCCCTTTCGAAACGCTTAAACGCATCTTAACGAAGAGTGAATTTATCTGTGAAAAACATGGCTGATCAGGCGCTTGCCGCAAAAGCCTGGCCTTTTGAGGAGGCCCGCAAGCTCCTGGCCCGCATCGAGGCCCGCAAAAAATCCGGCCAGAAGGTCGAAGGCGTGCTGTTCGAAACCGGCTATGGTCCCTCGGGCCTGCCGCATATCGGCACCTTCGGCGAGGTCGCCCGCACAAGCTGGGTGCGCCATGCCTTTGAAACCATGTCGGACATTCCCACCCACCTGATCGCCTTTTCCGACGACATGGATGGCCTGCGCAAAGTGCCCGACAACCTGCCGCAACCCGAAATGCTGGCGGCCAATCTGGGCAAGCCGCTGACCTCGATCCCCGATCCGTTCGGCACCCATGAAAGCTTCGGCCATCACATGAATGCGCGGCTGCGCGCCTTCCTGGACACGTTCGGCTTTCGCTATGAATTCTATTCCTCGACCGCGACCTACAAGTCGGGACGCTTTGACCAGGCGCTGCTGAAGATTCTTGCCAACTACGACAAGGTGATGGCGGTGATGCTGCCGACGCTGGGCGAGGAGCGGCAGGAGACCTATTCGCCGTTCCTTCCGGTCAGCCCGCGTTCGGGCAAGGTGCTGCTGGCCAAGGTCGTGAGCCACGATGTGGCGGCGGGCGCCATCACCTATGTCGAGGAAGACGGTTCACACGAAACCGTTCCGGTCACCGGCGGTCACTGCAAGCTGCAATGGAAGCCCGACATGGGCATGCGCTGGGCGGCGCTGGGCGTGGATTACGAGATGTACGGCAAGGACCATCTCACATCCGCCAAGCTGTACGACGCCATCTGCCGGATCGCCGGCGGCCTGCCGCCCGAGCAGTACATGTTCGAGCTGTTCTTGGACGATACCGGGCAGAAGATTTCCAAGTCCAAGGGCAATGGCATCACGATCGAGCAATGGCTGAGCTATGGCTCGCCCGAAAGCTTGGCGCTGTTCATGTACCAGAAGCCGCGCACCGCCAAGCGGCTCTATTTCGACGTAATCCCCAAGGCTGTGGACGAATACATCGCCTATCTGGAGTCCTATCACTCCAACGAAACCACCGAGGAACAGCGGCTGGAGAATCCGGTGTGGCACATTCATGGCGGCAAGGTGCCCGATGAACGCTATCCCGCCAGCTTCGCGCTGCTGCTGAACCTGGTGTCGGCCTCCAACGCGCACAATCGCGACGTGCTGTGGGGCTTCATCCGCGCCTATGCGCCGGGCGCGTCGCCTGAGGCCAATCCCGGCCTAGAAAAGCTGGTCGGTTTCGCGCTGCGTTACTACGAAGATTTCGTGAAGCCGGCGAAAACCTTCCGCGCGCCCACCGACAAGGAACGCGCCGCGCTGGAAGATCTGGCTTCGCGTCTCGAAGCGATGGGCGACGAGCGCAATGGCAAGGTCGTGCAGGACGTGATCTACGAGGTCGGCAATGCTCATGGCTTCGAGCCGCTGCGGGCCTGGTTTGGCGCCTTGTACGAAGTGCTGCTGGGCCAGACCGAAGGCCCGCGCTTCGGCTCGTTCACCGCGCTGTTCGGCTGCGCCAAGACGGCGGCGATGATCCGGTCTGCGCTGGCCGGCGAATTCTTGAAATGAAGGCCGCGCTGACCGCGCTGTTCCTGCTGCTGCCGGTGGCTGCCCATGGCGCAACCATGGAAGAGATTTTCGCGGCCTATGCCAAGGGCGATTACGACCAGGCGGTGAAGCTGGGCGAGGCCGCGCGCACCGCGCCGGGCTACGCCATCGCCGCCCGCGCTGTGCTGGCCGATGCGGTGCTGCGCGATGCGCCCTGCATGCCGTGCCTCGACAAGGCCGAGAAACTGTCGCGCCAGGCGGTGGCCGCCGATCCGCGCCATGCCTTTGGGCAAGTCTGGCTGGCGGTGTCGCTGGGCTATCAGTCGCGCATTACCGGCAAAGTCCGGGCGCGGCTGCGTGATGCGCCGGGCCAGTCGAAAATCGCGCTGGATGCGGCGCTGGCGGCGGAACCGAAAAATGCCTTCGCCGTGTCGGCGCTGGGCGGCTGGAACATTGAAATCGTGCGCGGCGGCGGTTCCTACCTGGCGCGGCTTCTCTATGGCGCCACCGAAGCCGAAGGCATCGCGCTGTTCGATCGCGCCGTGAAACTGGCGCCGGGCAATGTCGCGGTGCATTACCAGGTGGCGCTGTCGCTGCTGGGCTTCGACGATCAGAAGTATCGCAGCCGCATTGCCGCGGAACTTCGCGCGGCCATCGCGAGCAACCCGGCCACATCCTATGAAAAGGCCATGCAAGGCCGCGCCAGCGAGCTGTTGGGCTTGATCGGCCGCGGCCAACGTGATGCGCTGGAGGCGAAGGTGCGTATCTTCCAGGGCTATCCCGATTAGGCCCGATTAGGAGAGTGCGTTGCGCAAGGCTCTGGCCGTTCTGACGCTCTGTGTTGCAACGGCAGGCTGCTGGCAGTCCAAGGGTTCGCTCTATGGCGATGCGCCCGCCGCCGAGCCGCTGCGCACCGGAAAAGTCTTCTCCAGCAATCCCGACGATCCCAAGGATGTCAGCCGTGCGGTGATCACCCGCGACAAGAATGGCGCCTATCGCCTGACCAATGCCGACAAGGGCACCTCCGATTTCGGCGACGCGTTCGTGGTGCGGTTCTTCACGCTTGCCGGTCTGCCCAGGGGCCAGTTCGTGTTCGAAGCGGTGGCGGACGACAAATGCGAGAAGACCAAGCCCTGCAACCGCATGACGGCGGCGTCGGAGCGCTATTACGGCCTGATGCGCCTGACCAGAACCGGCGCGGAGGTTTCCAATCCCGATTGCGCCAGGGACAGCGCCGCCGCCAGACTGCCGGGCGTCACGGTGGCGGACTATGCCACCTGCCACTTCACCAGCCGCGCCGCGCTGGAAACCGCGCTGAAGGCGCAAGCCGCGCAGCCGTGGAAAACCAGCCTCACCTATCGCTACGAGTGATGACCGGCCGCTATCGCGCCGTAACCTTGTCGAGGGCATCCAGTATCAGGGGGAGCGGCGGACGCGTCCTGTAGGTTTCCTCGTAGAGTTTGGCCCTGATCACGCCCTTGCGATCCAGAATTAAGATGATGGGCCGTGGCACGCCAAAGGCGCGGCTGCCGGGCTTGTATTGGGGATCGCGCAGCTTGAAGCGGTCGATCACCGCCGATTGCGGATCGCTGAGCAGCGGGTATTTGATCTGGTGTTCTGCGGTCACCGCCGCCTGCACCTCCGGCTTGTCGTAGGAGATGCCGGCCAGGCGATAGCCCCGCTTGCCGATCTCGCCGAGGCCGCTGTTCAGGTCGATGATCTGGGTCTTGCAATAGGGGCACCAGGAGGCGGAGCGGACAAAAAACAGCACCAGGCCTTTCTCGCCCATCAGCGAGTCCAGGGTGCGCGATTTGCCTGCGGCATCCAGCGGTTGGCCGAGGGAAGGGGCCTGGGTGCCGATCGCCGGTCCCAGATCAAAAGCCGGATTGGCCATGGCAGGCATGAGCCCCAGCGCGAAAAGGACGGCGGCGATGACTTTTCTCATGTTTCTCTCCTGTTTAACGACACTTCGTCGCCAACGCCTGTTTGGTTACTGGCTGGCCCAGATAATCCGGTGAATGAAGGCAATCTCGCTCAGCGCAAGACCGCGATCCTCGAAAGCGGGATTGAAACTCTTCAGCTCGATGCGTTGCGCCGACATGCGGCCCAGCTGCTTGGCCATCACTTCGCCGGCATGGGTTCTGACCACCACCCGGTCGCCGCGGCGCGCGGTCGCCCAGGGCGATACCAGGATGCGGTCGCCGTCGCGAAATACCGGCAGCATCGAGTCGCCGCTGATCTCCAGGGCATAGCAATGCGCATCGGTCACTTCGGGGAAGGCGATGTCTTTCCAGCCCGCGCGGATGGGAAAGCCGGCATCGTCGAAAAGGCCGCTCGCGCCTGCCTGCGCCATGCCGATCAGCGGCACCATGCGGGCCTGCGGCGCGGCGGTGCCGTCCACCAGCGCAACGAAATCCCCCATGCTGGTGCCGGTGGCCGCCAGCACCTTGGCCAAGCTCTCGGTGGACGGCCAGCGCAGCTTGCCGTCACCATCGCCGCGCTTGGATTTGTTGAAGGTGGTGGGGTCCAGCCCGGCGGCTTTGGCGAGGCCCGACGGCGACAGGCTGTTCTTGGCTGCCAGCGCGTCGATGGCGCGCCAAATCTGGGGATGGGTCAGCATCGCGTGGGACTCGGGCGCAAGGGCAAGGCTAATATTCCTATTATAGAAACGCCGTCCCGGCCCGTCTAGAGATGGGCGCTTGCCAAAGGACTTTCGCCTTGTCCGTTTTCGATCTCGGCGCCCGGCTGATGCGCCAACTGCCCGCGGAAATCGCGCACAATGCGACGTTGACGCTGGCGAATGCGCTGGCGCCGCTGATGCCTGCCGTATCCCCCGACGATGCGCGCCTGGCGGTCACAGCCTTTGGCCTCGACTTTCCCAATCCGGTCGGCCTGGCGGCAGGCTTTGACAAGGAAGCCCGCGTGCCGGATGCGATGGGCAAGTTCGGTTTCGGTTTTGTCGAATGCGGCACTGTCACGCCGCGGCCGCAGGCGGGCAATCCCCAGCCGCGCCTGTTTCGCCTGACGCAAGACCAGGCCGTGATCAACCGCATGGGTTTCAACAATGGCGGCATGGACGTTGCCGCGGCCAATCTGAAAGCGCGCACGGGGCGGGGCATCGTCGGCATCAATATCGGCGCCAACAAGGACAGCACCGACCGCATCGCCGACTACGCCACCTGTTTCGAACGGCTGTCGCCGCTGGCCGATTACGTCACGGTGAATGTTTCATCCCCCAACACGCCGGGCCTGCGCGGGCTGCAAGGCAAAGACGAACTGACGCGGCTTCTGGCCTCGATGGTGGAGGTCCGCAATCGCCACGCCTTCAAGCCGCTGCTGCTGAAAATCGCGCCCGACCTGGATGCGAGCGCGATGGACGAGATCGCCGATGTCGTGCGCGCCAGCGGCATCGAAGGGCTGATCGTCTCCAACACCACCATCGCGCGGCCGGCGCTGGCCTCAAAGCATGCGGGCGAAACCGGCGGCCTGTCCGGCAAACCGTTGTTTGCGCCCTCCACCACCGTGCTGCGCGAAATGCGCAGCAGGCTGGGCGACAGTGTCACATTGGTGGGCGCGGGCGGCATCGCATCGGGTGAAGACGCTTATGCCAAGATACGCGCCGGCGCGACGCTGGTTCAGCTTTACAGCGCGCTGGTCTTCCAGGGACCGGGGCTGGTGACACGCATCAAGCGCGAACTGCTGGCGTGCCTGGCGCGCGATGGCTTCGCAAATGTGACAGCCGCCATCGGCAAGTGATTTTGACGGCGCGTCATCATCCGCTACAGTTCCCTGGATGGATGAGCCCAAAGCCTCACGCCGCGAACTCACCAAGGCGCAGAACCGCGAGGTCATTCTGACGGCGGCGCGCAGCGTCTTCGTCCAGCTTGGTTTCGCCAAGGCCACGGTGCGCGACGTGATACGCGCCACGCCGCTGGCCTCGGGCACCTTCTACAATTACTTCAAGTCCAAGGAAGAAGTGTATCAGGCGCTGCGCGACGAAGCGGCGCTGGCGGTGCGGCCTTCGTTGCGCGCGGCGCGGCTGGCCGCCACCACGGCGGAAGAATTCCTGTCGTCCGGGTTTCGCGCCTTTTTCGCCTTCAGCGTCTCGCGCCACGACGCGGGCGCGGTGACCGAAGCCAGCCGTTTCCGCATGGATTCGCCCGAAGTGCTGGCCGGCTTTGCCGAGCTGCGCGAGGATATCGAGGCGGCCATCGCGCGGGGTGTTTTTCCGCCGCTCGATGCCGGCCTTCTGGCCCCCGCTATTATCGGCATCGCCTTTGAACTGGCGCAGCAGGTGAAGGCGGGCCGGGATGCGGAAGATGCGGTTGGTTTTGCCACCGCGCTGGTGCTGGGCGGCGTCGCCGCGCTGCCGAAGGCCTAGCGCTTGGCCGCCGCCAGATAGGTGGCCCAGATGGTTCCTTCGTCGCGGCCCAGCCGGTGCAGGTAATCCCAGCTGAACAGGCCGCTGTCATGGCCGTCGTCAAAACCGATGCGCAGGGCATAATTGCCCACCGGCTCCAGCCCGCTGATCTTCACGTCCTGCTTGTTCAGCAGGATTTTCTTGGGCTCGCCGCCATGGCCGCGCACTTCGGCGCTGGGCGATTCCACCCGCAGATATTCGGCGCGAAGCTGGAACACGTCGCCATTGTCGAAGGCGATGTTGAGAATGTCGCGGCCCGGATTGAGCCGCACTTCGGTCGGCCAGACGCTGGACGCGGCCATCAGCGCCGTTCCTCGTCGGTCAATTGCCGCGCTTCATCCTGCAGCATGATCGGCACGCCGCCGCGAATGGGATAGGCCAGGCCCGCGGCGCGGCTGACCAGTTCCTGTTTTTCGCGGTCATAGTGCAGCGTGGTCTTGGTCCGCGGGCAGACCAGTATTTCCAGCAGTTTGGGATCGGTATCCATCAGTTCAACGCCCTCAATTCAACGTTGTCGAACCGGCCTCGCCGCCCATCTCCAGCAAGGCCATCAGGGTCGACGCGCGGTCCTGGAAGCTTTGGGCTTCCAGCAGCGCCTGTTTTTCCGCCGGATCGAAGGGGCACATCATGGCCAGCGCATTGACCAGGGTTTCGCCCGGTGCGGTCATCACGCTTTTCCAGTCCGCCTTCATGTCGCGGCTGGACAGATAGGTCTTGAGCGCAGCCAGCAGGCGGTCGCGCGGGAAATCCTCGTCGCCCATCTGCGCCAGGTCGCCCGCAAAGGCCGCGAAGTCGCAAAAGCCCGCGCGCCAGGGCGTGGTGCTGTCCATCTCGCCCGTCAGGCGAAAGCGGCAGATGCCCGACAGGGTGATCAGGTAGCGATTGTCCTCGGTCTCGCGGAAGGAGGTGATCTTTCCGGCGCAGCCCACCTGAGACAGTTTGGGCTTCAGGGTGGTGTCTTCATGCTCGGTCGGCTGGATCATGCCGATCAGCCGGTCGCCGGTCAGGGCATAGTCCACCATCTCCAGATAGCGCGGTTCGAAGATGTTGAGCGGCAGCGCGCCGTGCGGCAGCAGCACCGCGCCCGTCAGCGGAAACAGCGGCAGCGAGCCGGGCAGGTCGGTGTAGGAGTGATACTGGCGCGGCATTACGAGAACAGTATCCCCGACAGTTTGCGCCGTCCTTCGACAGCGCGCGGATCGGTGAAGCCCATCGCCTCGAACAAGGTGACGAGCTGCTTTCTCGCCGCTTCATCGTTCCACTTGCGGTCGCGCTTCACCAGCTCCAGCAGCTCGGCTACCGCACCATCACGGTCGCCGCCGGCGTCCAGCGCCATGGCCAGGTCAAAGCGGGCCTGATGATCCTTGGGATCAGCCTCCAGCTTGGCGCGCAGCGCGGTGGTCGCGGCGGCTTCCGGCGGGGGCGCCTCGCGTAGCTTCAGTTCGGCTTCCACCGCGCGGATCGCGTCGTCGGCCGCGCCATCGGGGCGCACCATCTGCAGTGTCTGCCTGGCGCGTTCGACATCGCCGCCCTTGAGGTACGCGCGGGCCAGGCCCGCCACGGCGGCCGGATGGCCCGGCTCGTCCTGCAGCACATGGCCGAAGGCCTGCGCCGCCATGGCGAAGTCGCCCGCTGTCAGCGCCTCTTCGCCCACCGCCAGCACTTCGGCGGTGTGTTCGGGGCTGCCATGACCGTGTCCATGGTCATGATCGTGACCATGATCGTGTCCCTGGCCACCGCCGCTGGCCAGGTTGGCCACGAAGCTCTTGATCTGGCTTTCGGGAATCGCGCCCATGAAACCGTCCACCGGCTGGCCGTCCCGGAAGGCATAGACGGTAGGAATCGACTGGATGCGCAGTTGCTGGGCGATCTCGGGATTCTCGTCGATATTGACCTTCACCATCTTCACCGCGCCATTGGCGGCGTTGACGGCGGCTTCGAGCTGCGGACCCAGCGTCTTGCAGGGGCCGCACCAGGGCGCCCAGAAGTCGACGATCACCGGCACTTCGCGGCTGGCCTGCAACACGTCGGCGGCGAAGGTCGCCAGACCCGAATCCTTGACGTGGGGGCTGTTGGTGCTCGCGCCTTGGGCGGGCTGGGAGGTGACGGGGCGTCCGCCGGGGCCGATCAATGCCATGAGAAGATATTCCGCAGGTTTCCTGTCCGGAATGTGGTCACTCAGGGCCAAAAAGGGAAGGGCGCGCCACGCGCTGCTGCCACAGCCACAGAGCGGGCGTGACGGCCAGTTCCATGGCCAGCGGCAGCAGGACGGATGGTCCCCACGCGCCAAGCCGCGCCGCCAGCAGCAGCCGTGCTAGCCCGCCCAGGAAGATAATGGCCGTCAACAGGGTGAAGGCGCGGCCTTTCTGGGCGATGTCCGGAATCAGTGACCAGAAGGCAAGGCCGATGCCCAGCAGCAGCCCGCTCAGATAGGCGGCGTGCGTCAGGCCGCCGGGACGGATGGGTGCAAAGAAAAGCTCCGGCCAGAACGCGCCCGTGGCCCCGGCGCTGACCGGCACCAGTCCGGCGACAGCGACGGCGACCTGCAGGAGGCGTTCTTGGTTCAAGGAACGAGTTTCGCGATCCAGTTGGGCAGTGCGAACGCCGCGGCGTGGATCTGCGGATTGTAGTAATCGCACTTCAGCTTGGACTTCTTGTAGGCCGCCGCCGCCTTCTTGATGCCGGCGGGCGTGCCCAGCGGCTTGCCGCCCTTGCTGGCCCAGCTCAGCGCCATGAAGCCGCCGATATAGGTGGGCACCACGCTCAGATACAGGCCGCTTTTGGGGAAGAAGCGCGACAGTTCCTGCAGCGCCTCGGTGATTTCCCACGGCTGGTAGAAGGGCACGCCGGTCTGGAAGGTGGCGTAGCCGCCCGGTTTCAGGGCGTTCTTGACGCGGTCATAGAAGGTTTCGCCGAACAGCGCCTTGCCGGGCCCCACCGGATCGGGGCGGTCGGCGATGATCAGGTCGAAGCGGTTCTTGGAGGACTTGCGGCCCAGATATTCGAAGGCGTCCGCCGCCTCGATGGTCATGCGCTTGTCCTTGAAGGCCTTGGCATTAATCTCGCCGAAATGCTTCTGGCACAGCTCGATCACCCGGCCGTCAATGTCGACCAGCACCACTTCCTTGACGTTCTTGTGCTTGAGAGCCTCGTCGGCGATCGACAGGTCGCCGCCGCCCACGATCATCACCGACTGGACCTTGCCGTGTTCCAGCATGGGCAGGTGGGTGAGCATGTCGGCATAGGCGCTCTCGTCCCGGCTGGTGATCTGGACGATGTCGTCCAGCGTCATCACCCGGCCGTTGGCAACTGTGTCGAAAATGCGGATGTGCTGGAACTTGCTTTGCTCGTCCGCCAGAACCTTGGTGACTTCCATGGACTGGGCGTAACCCTTGTGCAGGCGCTCCACCTGCTGGTCGTCAGACGCCGTGTGGCGCTTGCTCTTGGTCGGCTGGGGCTGGGGACGGGCCATAACGTTTCCTTAAGAGATGTGACAGGAGCCGCGTATACGGCTGCTTCGCGCCGCTGTCTACCGCGCGGCCTTGAACGCATCTGATGCCCATTTCATCGAACTTTCCAGCGTCGCGCGCGTTCCGGCGAGCGGCCTTGCGGAGCGCTTCAAGCTGGCGCGCAGCGGCATGGCGTTCAGCCACGCTCCCAAAAAAAATGCCCCGGGGGGAAATTTTCTCTTGCATGGGGGGGCAGTAGGCCCTATTTCGCAATTGACCCGGCGAGAAAAAAAGCCGGACGAAGCGGCGCCTGGGTGACCCCCGTGCGTCGCTTTCTTATTTAAGGCGCGTCCGGAAGTCCGCAAGGCCAAGGCGTTAGGTGTCAACTCCAAGACGGGTAGGTGCTCAATGGCTCGACTGAATCTGGTGGCGGCGAATAAAATCCCGCAGCAAAAAGAAACCAAGGTCCGTGCGCCCAAAGCGCCGCGCCCCGTTGTCGTCGCTCCGTCGAATGACGACTACAAGGACCATTTCATCAATCGCAATGGCGTCGTCTATGCCGGCAGCCATGTGATCATCGACCTTTGGGATGCCAAGGGCTTGGATGACCGCGAGCGCATCGAAAACGCGCTGATCGACGCCGTGCAGGAAGCCGGTGCGACCCTGCTGCACATCCATCTTCACAAGTTCGAAGATGGCGGCGGCATTTCGGGCGTGGCCGTGCTGGCCGAAAGCCACATCTCCGTCCACACCTGGCCGGAAAAGGGCTTTGCGGCCTTCGACGTGTTCATGTGCGGCGATGCCGAGCCCCGCAAGGCGCTGGACGTCTTCAAGCGCGCCTTCCAGCCTGGCCGCGTCGTGGTCGGCGAACACAAGCGCGGCGTTATCTGACGCCCTTGTTGTTTGCCCGCGGAACGCACCCCTAAGCGGTGCGGGTCACGCGCGAACCCACGCGACGGAAACGCAAAAGAACTAAAAGGCCGGAACGCAAGTTCCGGCCTTTTTTCTTTGCGCGTTATGACGCCTAGCGGCGCTGGCGATTCTGTTTGGCGGTGTTGAGCAGCGCCCGCAGGTCGCTGGAGGTGCGCGGATAGCGGATGTTGTTGATCACCCAGCTTCCGCCGCGCGGCACGACATCCACCAGCACCATCGGCTTCCCGGGAAACGCCTGGTCATGGACTTCCACGCGCGCGCCGTCCGCAAGGTCGGTGACGCGGCGCACGGTGAACGCCTCGCCCGGGTCCTGGCTGCCCAGGAAGGGATCGAAATCCAGCCCGACAATCTCGCCCTTCGCCTTGGCCTGGGCGGCGGCTTCCGCCTGCAGCGCGGCCGACAGGCTGGGCTCGAACAGGCCGCGGCGGATCTGGACGGTGCGGCCCCAGCGGGGCGCTTCGCGCTTCACATAGGAATTATAGAAGCGCTGCACGAAGGCGCCGGGACTATCCAGCGCGCTCTGCTGCTGCGCCATGGCGGGGGGCGTCAGCGCCACAAGCAGCGCGCAAATTCCGAGAGCAGTCTTCATCATTTGCTTCCTGCTTTTGGTTCGCCCACCGTGATTGTCTCTTGGTTTCTGGTGTCGCGTCCAGGCAGGTAGCGGTCGCCGACCTTATGATAGTTGAATGGCACTTCCGGCATCAGTTCCAGAATGCCTTCCGTGCCGCGGGCGCGGACGACCAGTGGCAACCGCATCTGAATCAACCGGGTATCGCCCTCTTCCATTGTGAATTTTTCGCGCGCGCAATAGGCGGCTTTGGCGTCCGCAGGCGGTGTCGCCAGCGGCTCGGGATTGCGCGGCTTCAGCTTTGCGTCAGGCAAATCCACCAGCGTATCTCCGCGCAGTACCAGCCAGCCGCAATTGTCGAACGGCGCGGACCCTGCGGACGGCTGCGCAACGGCGGGTGAAACGAAAAAAGCCGCGCACAGCAGGACGCCCATTCGCATCACTGCACCCCGCTCTTGATGTCCGTCCAGGTGCTGATGATCTTGTCCTTGTTCTTCAAGCGCTGCTGGAAGATGCCGCCCTTGAGGAAGCCTTCCAGGTCGCGCTGGACGCCGAGCTCCGTGAACACCGACTCGGGCACCTTGGCGGTGGCGTCGACATTGGCCGGGCCGTCGCCGATCTGGGTGATGGTGTAGACGGCGGCGGTGTCATCAATCCCGGAATCGATCAGCGCCAGCGCCTTTTCCTCGTCCTTGGTATCCTTGTGCATGACCAGTCCGCAGACATAGGTGAAAATGCCGCCCGGCGCGTTCAGATACGCCACCGGCTTCTTTTCGCGGTTCAATGCGGCAAAAGTATTGCGCCAGCTCATGGCGGCCACCAGTTCGCCCGAGGCCAGCCCCTGGGCCAGTGCCGTGGCGTCGGACGAAACGAAACGCAACTGGCCCGCCAGTTCGCGCAGCTTGGCCTGCACGCGCGTCCAGTCCGCCTCGTTCATCGTATAGGCGTCGACGCCGATCATCCGGGCAATGAACGGCACGGTGTCGTCCACCCCGTCCATCACCGACACCCGGCCCTTGTATTTGGGATCGAACAGGATGTCCCAGCTTTGCGACTTGGCGTATTCGGGCGCCAGGTCGGTGCGGATGGTCAGCGAGGTGTTGCCCCAGTAATGCGGCACGAACCACACCTTGCCCGGTCCCGCCGAAATGCCCGGCAGCTCGCGCAAGGTGGGCGACAGCTTGCTCCAGTTTTTCAGCTTGGCGGTTTCGATCGGTTTCAGCAGTCCGGCTTCCTGCCAGCGCGGGAATTCGTAGTAACAGGGCCCCATCACGTCGGGCTTGAAGCCGGCGCGCATCTTGGCAAAGGCCTCGTCCTCATCGGCGAAGATCATGGTGGCGGGCTTTTGGCCGTAGCGCGCTTCATAGCCGGCCAGGAACGGCTGAGAGACATAGTCTTCCCACTGGAACAGCGTGACCTGGGTTTCGGATGGCGAGCAGCTTGTCAAACCGCCGCCCGCGATCACCAGCGCGGCAAGGATGCCGCCACCCATCTTCAGGAAAGATGTCCAGCCCGTTTTCATCACGACCCCGTCTTCGCAACCGCGAAGTCAGGTTAGACGCAGAGCGGCGCGACTTACAATTGGTTGGACAGCCAGCTCGGCTGCGGCGGAGCGCCCATGCCCAGGGTCAGGTTGAGGCCGGCGGTGGTCTGCTTGCCGGTCTGGCCCTGCACCCAGGAGACGTTGGAGTGCCGCACGCCTAGCGCCAGATCGACGCCCGGCGCTGGCATGTAATGCAGCTCCAGGCCCGCCAGCAGGCCGTCATTGGAATAGCGGTCGTTGATGTAGCCGCCATAGGCGGTGAACCACAGCTCGCCGCCCAGCATGGAAGACGACAAGGTTGCGGTGACGGCGTGGTTTTCGATATTCCGGATGCCCAGCGGCACATAGGGCGTGGGCGCGGCGCCGGGATTGGCGGCAAAGGCTTCACCGACGGCGGCGAAACGGTCGAGCGACATGGCGGTAACCGCAGCCAGGTCCTGGGCGCGCACCGATCCGGCCTGGGCGGCGGCGGCCAGGGCATGATGTCGGTCGTTGCGCATTTGCAGCAGCGCGGCGGCGGCGAAGCTGCCGCAGATCAGAAGGATGCAAAGCGGGATGAGGAGGCGGTTGTTGCGGGTCAGGCGGCGGGCAAGGGGACGGTTGAAGACAGCAGCGACCGCGGCGTCCAGCCAGCTCCAGGACCGTGCGATTGCCTCGGTCATTTGATCCCACCCGCGCGTTGATTCGCGCTTGGCCAAGTATGAGTCCGCTTCTACGCCGCCGCCAGTTAATAGAGTGATGCGCGGCGAAAGGAATCAGCCGCCGAGCATTTTTCCGGCAATCTCGAACAGGTTGGGCGAGATGCCGGGCATGGCATGGATCTTTTCCAGCTCGGCCTTCATCAGCGCCTGGCGCGCGGGATCGTAGCGCCGCCAGCTTTCGAACGCGCCGGTCAGCCTTGCGGCTACCTGCGGGTTGATCGGGTCCAGCGTGCGGATCACGTCGCCCACCAGCCGGTAGCCGTCGCCGCTGGCGGAATGAAAGCGCAGATGGTTGCCGCCAAAGGCGCCGATCAGCGCGCGCACCCGGTTGGGATTCTTGATGTCGAAGGCCGGGTGCCGCATCAGCGCCCGCACGCTGGGCACGGTCTCGGGCAGGGGCGAGCCCGCCTGCAGGCCCATCCACTTGTCCAGCACCAGTGGGTCCGATTTGAAGCGGTCGTGGAAATCGGTGAAGGCATTGTCGCGCAAGGGGCTTTCCATGCGGGTCAGCGCCGCCAGCCCGGCGATCATATCGGTCATGTTGGTGGCGCTGCGGTAGTGCGCTTCGGCCAATCCTGCTGCGGCTTCATCGTCTTCCGCCGTCAGGTAGCGCAGGCAGGCGTTGCGCAGGGCGCGGCGGCCAGCCGACTTGGCGTCGGGGCTGAAATCATCCTCGTCGCGCATATGCTCGTAAAGCTGCGCCAGGCGGTCCCGATGGGCCAAAGCGATGGCTTTGACCAGCGTCACCCGCGCGGTGTGGATGCCGTCCGGATCCGCCGGCGTCTTCTTGGCCGCCAGTTCATTCTCGGTCGGCGGCATCAGCATCTGGGCGGCGAAGGCCGGATCGTCTTCGGCCCGCGACAACACATGGCCGATGGCGGCGATATAGTCGCGGTCGGCATCGGGCCGCGCCTTGCCCGCCACTTCCAGCATGATCTCGGCGGCCAGAATTTGACCCGCTTCCCAGCGGTTGAAATCGTCGTGGTCGCAGCCCATCAGCACAGCACGCTCCTCGCGGCCATAGGGCGTGCGGAAGACGGCGGGGGCGGAAAAGCCACGGCCCAGCGACAACAGCGGTTCTTCGGCGACATCGACAAAGACGAAGCGGTGGAAATTTTCCGTCAGTTCCAGCACACGGCTATCCGGCCCGGCGCGGTTCTCGCCTTCCAGTGTCGTGGGCAGTCCATCGCTCTTGCGGCTCATCAGGCCGATACGCACCGGAATGTGCATCGGCAGTTTTTCCGGCTGGCCCGGCGTGGGCGCCAGGCTTTGCGTCAGGTCGAGCGTGAAGGTGCGCGCGTCGGCATCATAAGCGGTGCGCGCTTCGATCACCGGCGTGCCCGCCTGGCGGTACCATAGGCGGAACTGCGACAGGTCGCGGCCCGACGTGTCTTCGAAACACTTGACCCAGTCTTCCACCGTCGCGGCCTGGCCGTCATGGCGCTCGAAATACAGATCGGTGGCGGCGCGATAGCCCGCATCGCCCACCAGCGTCTGGAGCATGCCGATCACTTCGGAGCCCTTTTCATAGATGGTCGACGTGTAGAAGTTGTTGATCTCGATATAGCTTTGCGGCTGCACCGGATGGGCCAGCGGTCCGGCATCTTCGGGAAACTGGCGCGCGCGCAACGCGCGCACATCCTGGATGCGCTGCACGCCATGGCTGCGCACATCGCCGGAAAATTTCTGGTCGCGGAAGACGGTGAGGCCCTCCTTCAGCGACAGTTGGAACCAGTCGCGGCAGGTGATGCGGTTGCCGGTCCAGTTGTGGAAATACTCGTGCGCCACCACGCTTTCGATGCGGGCGTAATCGTCATCGGTTGCGGTTTCCGGCGAAGCCAGCAGCACCTTGTCGTTGAAGATGTTGAGGCCCTTGTTTTCCATCGCCCCCATGTTGAAGGCGCTGACCGCCACGATCATGAAGATGTCCAGATCGTATTCCCGGCCGTAGGCCTCTTCGTCCCACGTCATCGACCGTTTTAGCGCGCCCATCGCATAGGTGGCGCGCAGCTCGTTGCCATGCTCGACATACAACGCCAGTTCGATGCGCCGCCCGGTCATGGTGGTAAAGCTGTCATGGATGCTGCCCAGGTCGCCCGCCACCAGGGCGAACAGATAAGACGGCTTGGGGAAGGGGTCGTGCCACAGGGCGAAGTGACGGCCACCGGGCAGGTCGCCGCTGTCCATGCGGTTGCCGTTCGACAGCAGCACCGGATACTGCTCCTTGGCCGCCTCGATGCGCACCGTGAACACCGACAGATTGTCGGGCCGGTCTAGGAAGTAGGTGATGCGGCGAAAGCCTTCCGGCTCGCACTGGGTGCAGAATATGCCGCTGGACAGGAACAGTCCTTCCAGCGCGGTGTTGGCGGACGGATCGATCTCCGAGACAATTTCCAGCGTGAAGCTGTCGGGCGGTTTTGGCAGCGTCAGGCTCTTGTCTTCCAGCAGGTAATCGCCCGCCGCCAGCGCGCGCCCGTCTAGCGTCACCGCAATCAGCTTCTGGTTTTCGCCATTCAGCACCAGCGGGCCGTTGCCGCTCTGGCGCGCAATCGTCAGTTTTGCGGTGACGCGGGTTGCTTCCGGCTCCAGCGCAAAATCCAGATGCACGGTGGAAATGCGAAATTCGGGGGCGCGATAGTCCGAAAGGTGAATGGCGCGATGGTCTTCGGTACGCATGACGGACTCGGGCAAGGGGCCGGGATTTATAGCCCGCCCCTTCTGCCGTAACACCCCGAATCGGGCAATTAAGCCTGCCGCTTGACCTCGGTCAGCAGGTCCTGCGCTTCATGCGCCAGTTCCGCCAGTGCGTTGGGCATGTCCTCGCCCGACTTGCGGGCCCAGTCGACCAGCGATGTCGCAAAGGCGGCCAGCTTGGGGGCGCTGGCGATCAGCCGCGCCTGTTCCTCGGTCTTGGCCGGGTCCAGGTCGTATTCGGCGCCCGGCACGCGCCAGCCGCCCCATTCCGCCTCGCCGGTGACGACAACGGGATAGGTGCCCGGCACGGGATGGCGGGCGCAATCTTCGGCCGGTTGCCACTTATTGCGGGCACGCACCACGCGCCAGCTTTGCGCGGTGGCGGGCGTCTTGTCGCCCAGCGGTTCTTCGCTCAGCAATTCCTCGGCGGCGAATTCGCGGCCCAGGCCGACATCGTAATGAATGCGGATCGGCTCATCGATGCCCTTGGCCCAGTGCGGCACGACATGCTCGATCAGCGCCCAGGTGCCGACCGGCTTCACATACACCCGCTGGTTCTTGTGGAACTGCGCTTTCGCCATGGACGAGGTTTTCCAAAACTGCGCCCTCAGACTAGGGAAAGCGCTGTTAAACCCCGGTTAAGGTCATTGTTCCGTTTCGATCAAAAGGGCTAGTTTCCGCAGGTTATGGAAAGCCCCTGCGTGAAAATCTGCACCTATGACGCGCAAAGCGGGCTTTGTTCCGGCTGTGGCCGCACGCTGGCGGAAATCGGGAACTGGTTCTCGATGACCGACGATCAGCGCCGCGCGGTGATGGAACAATTGCCCCAGCGGCTCAAGGCGCCGTCTTCGCCAGCCAGTTGAGTTCTTCGGCCAGCTTCACATTCTCGCCGATTACGATGATGGCCAGCGATGGCGCATTTTGCGCCGCGCCTTCTAGGCCGCCCAGCGTGGTGACGATCACCTGCTGATCGGCGCGCGCCGCATTGGCGACGATCGCCGCGGGTTGATCGGGGCTGCGGCCTGCCGCTAGCAAGGCCTGCGCAATCTCGCCGGCGAACTTGCGCGCCATGTACAGCACCAGTGTGGGGGCGCCGCGCGACACTGCCGCCCAGTCCATCTGGGTTAGCTTGCCGTCCGCGCCATGGCCGGTGATGAAGGTAACCGCATGGTTGGTGTCGCGGTGGGTGACCGGAATGCCGGCATAGGCCAGCCCGCCGATGCCTGCCGTCACGCCCGGCACGATGCGGAATGGCACGCCGGCGCGCGCCAGCGCCTGGGCTTCCTCGCCGCCGCGGCCGAACACGAAGGGATCGCCGCCCTTGAGGCGCAGCACGCGCCTGCCGTCCTTGGCCAGCGCCACCAGCGTCTGCGAAATCTCGTCCTGCTTGCAGGAGCGCACGCCCGCGCGTTTGCCGGCATAGATCTTTTCGGCTGTGGACAGCGTCAGCAGACGCTCGTCGACCAGCGCGTCATAGAGGATTACATCGGCCTGGTTGAGCGCTTGCAGACCCAATGCGGTGATCAGGCCGGGATCGCCGGGGCCTGCGCCCACCAGCCAGACCCAGCCTTTTTCCAGGGACGCCAAACCCAGCGCCACAATGAGATCATTCTGCATGCCGAACATCCTATCATGCTGAACTGCGCGAAAAACAGGATGGCAAGGGAACGCAGCCATGCATCGCGGCGTTGGCTCAGGGCAAATGGAGGCCTGAGATGAGCGAAAAAGTCGGTGAAATCGCACGCGAATCGTCTGATTACCGCTGCGAGCAATGCCACAAGCTGACGCGCTTTTCCCAGGGCGATCTGATCCCCGCCTGTCCTCATTGCGGCTTCGGGACCTACGATATTTCCAACCCGCGTTTCGAGCGCAAGGACGGCACGCTGGGTCCGCACGAGCCCAGTTGAGGCCGGGTTGAGGTCGCGAGGGTGGGGGGCTAAAACCCTCCCGCGTTTCAGCTCACGGACCTTATGATCAAGCCCCGCGCCGACCTCGTTGCCAACACAGCCGATTACGAAAACCTGCCGCTGGTGACCGCCAACGGCTTTCGCGAATATGACGCGCGTTGGCTGTTCGGCAAGGAGATCAACCTGCTGGGCATTCAGGCGTTGGGCCTGGGGCTGGGCACCTATCTGCACGATATCGGGGTACAGCCCAAGGTCGTCACCGGGCACGATTACCGATCCTATTCGCAGTCGATCAAGCAGTCGCTGATCCTGGGCCTGTTGCAGGCGGGCTGCGAAGTGCATGACATCGGCCTGGCGCTGTCGCCGGTTGCCTATTTCGCGCAGTTTCACCTGGATTGCCCGGCCGTCGCCATGGTCACCGCCAGCCACAACGAAAATGGCTGGACCGGGGTGAAGATGGGCGCCGCAAGGCCGCTGACTTTTGGTCCCGACGAAATCAACGCAATCAAAGACATTGTGCTGAACGGCAAGGGCAAGGAACGCGACGGCGGCAAGTACATCGCCGTGGCCGACATGCGCGAAACCTACCTGCAGGCCGTGACCAAGGGCCACAAGCTGTCGCGTCCCATCAAGGTGATTGCGGCCTGCGGCAACGGCACGGCGGGCGCGTTTGCGCCCGAAGCGCTGCGCCGCATCGGCGCCGAGGTGATCGGCATGGACACCGAGCTGGATTACAATTTCCCCAAATACAATCCCAATCCCGAAGACATGGAAATGCTGCATGCCATGGGCCATGCGGTGAAGGAACAGGGCGCTGACGTCTGCCTGGGCTTTGACGGCGACGGCGACCGCTGCGGCGTGGTCGACGATCAGGGCCGCGAGATTTTCGCCGACAAGATCGGGGTGATGCTGGCGCGCGGTCTTTCGGCCCAGCACAAGAACGCGCAGTTCGTGGTCGATGTGAAATCGACCGGGCTTTACCTGACCGATCCGGTGCTGAAGGCCAATGGCGTGAAGACCGATTACTGGAAGACCGGCCACTCCTATATCAAGCGCCGCACCTCCGAACTGAAGGCGCTGGCGGGTTTCGAAAAGTCCGGCCACTTCTTCTTCAATCCGCCGATCGGCTTTGGCTATGACGATGGCATCGTTGCCGGCATCCAGGTGCTGGAGATGCTGGACAAGGCAGGCGCGGGGGCAAAGCTGTCGTCGCTGTACGATGCCCTGCCGCAAAGCTGGGGTTCGCCTACCATGGCGCCCTTCTGCCCCGACGAGAAGAAGTATGCCGTGGTCGATGCGATGGTGAAGGAATATTCGGCCCTGGCCGAAAAGGGCGAAAAGCTGCTGGGCCAGAAGATCATGTCGGTGGTGACCGTGAACGGCGTGCGCGTCACGCTGGAAGACGGCACCTGGGGCCTGGTGCGCGCCTCGTCGAACAAGCCTTCGCTGGTGGTGGTGGTGGAAAGCCCGGCCTCGCAAGCCAATATGCGGGCGATGTTCAAGGACGTCGACACGCGGCTTGGCAAGCATCCCGAGGTTGGCGAATACGATCAGAAAATCTAGCATCTCCTCAAAAGGGGAGTTCGCCATGAACCGCCGCGTTGCCCTGGGCCTTGGCGCCATCACCGCGCTGCTGCCGCGTTTTGCCTTCGCCCAAAGCGGGTCCGTGGCCATGCGCGCCGATGGCTATCTGCCCGGGGACACCACCGACTTCGTGCGGCTGTGGCCGGGCACGCCGCCGGATGGCGAGGGCGTCAAGCTCACCCTGAAATTCACCGACACGGTCGAGGCGGACGGCTTTCACGTCCGCGCCGTCAGCCAGATCCAGACACCGGGCTTTTTCGTCTACCGCCCCACAAAGCCCAATGGCCTGGGCCTCTTGATCATTCCAGGCGGCGGCTATGCCGCGCAGGGCATGGACCGGGGCGGGCGCGAGATCGCGCAGCATTTTGCCGCGCTGGGCATCACCTGTTTTGTGCTGCGTTATCGCCTGCCGGGCGAAGGCTGGGCCAACCGCAGCGAAGTGCCGTTGCAAGACGCGCAGCGCGCCATGCGGCTTATCCGCCACAACGCGGCCGCTTATGGCGTCGATCCGGCCAGGCTGGCCGCGATCGGCTTCAGCGCCGGCGGCCATCTGTCTGCGATGCTGGCCATGCGCTATGCCACGCAGAGTTACCTGCCGGTCGATGCCGCCGATACGCTGAGCGCCAGGCCGCTGGTGGCGGTCCATATGTACCCGGTGATCACCATGGGTGAAGGCGCGCATCAGGGTTCGCGCGACAAGCTGCTGGGCGAAAATCCGTCGCCCGAAGCCGTGACGCGCTATTCGCTGGAAAAGAATGTCGCGGCGGAAACGGTGCCATCCTTCATCGTGCTGCCCGCCGATGACGAGGTCGTGCTGCCGTTCGACAACGGCATCGCCTTTTATGAAGCACTGCAGGCCGCGAAGATTCCGTCACAGATGCACATCTTCCAGGAAGGCGGCCACGGCTTCAGCCTGCACTGGACCAAGGGCAAACCCGCCGCTGCCTGGCCCAGCCTGTTTATGACCTGGGCCGCAGCCCACGGATTTGAGGCATAATCCATTCCAAGGAGAGAAAATGCCCGCTACCCAGTCGTTCCCCTATCGTCGTGCGATAGTTACATTCATTGATATTCTAGGTTTTCGGGAGATAGTCGCGCAACGAAGTTCTGACGAGATAGGGGAAATACTTGAACAACTCCGAGGAATTGCCAGCGACGGAAACGAAGGCGTCGTGCTGGAGGCAGGTCTAGCAGCTTCACTAGCCTTTTCAGATTCAGTAGTCCGTGTATGCCCAGTAGATACTCAGCGGAAAACGGGGGCCGTGTTTTATGAGCTTCTATCGCTGGTGTTCGCGCAAGCTCACCTAGCTGCGCGCGGTGTGTTTCTGCGTGGGGGAGTTACAATAGGAAATATTTTCTTCGATCAGGAAACGAAGATGATTTATGGGCCAGCGCTGGTTAAGGCCTATGACTTAGAGTCAAATTTCGCGATTTATCCTCGGATAGTATTGGATCCCGAGCTTATTAAAGCTCATCGTTTGGAGCCAGCGTTGAGAGGGGGGCATACGGTATCTCAGGATTGGGCTGAGATATCCAAACTAATAAAGAGAGGGGATGATCGGCTTTACTTCATCGATTATTTGCGCGGCTCTCAAGAAGATATCGAGGCAGAAGAGGGTGAGTTCGGCGGCTTCTTGTCGAGGCATCGTGAGAATATCGTTCATGCACTATCTGCATCGAAGGGGTTTTCCGGCCCTAAACAAAAGTATTTCTGGCTTTCCAATTACCACAATGAATTTGTGAGGAATGAAACTCCTCAGACCAGCCATGACGAACTTCTGATCAACGAGCCTGATTTGGGCAAATAGCAGTTATGGTTATCTGAGTCCGCTCAGCAACGCCGCGTGGAACCGCGCCGGGTCCTGAATCTGGGGTGAGTGGCCCATGTCGGCAAAGCGCACCAGTTTGGCGGTTGGAATACGCGCCTTCGCGGCTTCGCTCATGGCCGGGAAATTACCCAGCGTGGCCTGCACCTCCTTGGGCGCGCGGTTGCTGCGGCCCGTCGTGTCCTTGTCGCCGATCAGCAGCAGCACCGGCATCTTCAGCCGCTCCAGCTCATGGACCACCGGCTGGGTGGCGATCATTTCGGAGGTCAGGGCGCTGTTCCAGGCCATGATTTCCTTGCCTGCGCCGCGATACATGCCGACCTGCATCTGCACCCACTTTTCATATTCGGGTTTCCAGATGCCGGCGTAATACACCGTGCGCTGGTATTCCCGCGCGCTGTCGGCGGTGGTGTTCAGCGCAGCCTTGTAATTCTCGTCCACGCTGCCCCACGGCACGCCCTTGGCGCGGCCATCTTCCAGCCCCAGCGGATTGACCGACACCAACTGTTCGGTCACTTGCGGGAAGGTGAGGGCGAAACGTGTCGCCAGCATGCCGCCCATGGAATGGCCCATGATGGTGACGCGGGAAATGCCCAGGCTGTCCAGCAGCGCCTTGGTGTTGGCGGCGAGCTGCTCGAACGAATACTGGTAGTGCGCGGGCTTGGTGGATTTGCAGAAGCCCACCTGGTCGGGCGCGATTACCCGGTAGCCCGCGCCGGTCAGCGCTGCAATCGTGCCTTCCCATGTGGCGGCGCAGAAATTCTTGCCATGCAGCAGCACCACGGTGCGTCCGTTGGGCTTGGACGGCTTCACATCCATGTACGCCATTTCCATCGGCGTCTTCTGGCTGGTGAAGCGGAAAATTTGCACCGGGTGCGGGTAATCGAAGCCTTCCAGCCGCGCGCCATAGACCGGTGCGTCCTGCGCCGATGCCGGCAGGGTGAAAAGCAGGAAAAGAAGTACCGCGCGCTTGATCATGGGGCGCACATTACGCCTTGCCGGAAAAAGGGAAAGAGTGTGATCTTTCCCGCCATGAATTAAGGACGCATGGACATGGATCGCCGCACCGCCATCGGATTGGGCATCGCCGCCGCTGTCGCAAGACCCGCATTGGCCGACACGCTGGTGCCGGGCGATGGCGTGCTGCCCAGCGATCCGAAGGAAAATATCCTGCTGTGGCCGGGCACCCCGCCCGGCGGCGAAGGGCTGAAGCTGCCGCCGATCCGCATCCACAATCACGAGCCCCCCTATATCACGCCGCACGACCGCGCCATCGACCAGGTCGGCGTGCCGGTGATGAATGTCTTTCGCGCGCCCAAGCCCGACGGTTCGGCGCTGATCATCGCGCCGGGCGGCGGCTATGCCCGCCAGATGCTGGATTTCGAAGGCATGGATATCGCGCGGCGCTTCAACAAAGCGGGCGTGACCTGTTTTGTGCTGCGCTACCGCCTGCCGGGCGAAGGCTGGGCCAATCGCAGCGACGTGCCGCTGCAGGATGCCCAGCGCGCCATGCGGCTGGTTCGCGCCAATGCCGCCAAATTCCATCTCGACGAAAACCAGATCGGCTTCATGGGTTTTTCCGCCGGCGGGCACCTGGCCGCGTCCATCGCCACGCGCTTCGACGACACGGTCTACAAGCCGATCGACGAGATCGACAAGGTCGATGCGCGGCCGACGTTCTCGGTGCCGATGTATCCGGTGATCACGCTGGGGCAGGGCGCGCATGCGGGATCGCGCGACAGATTGCTGGGCCCCAATGCCACCAGCGAGCAGATCGAGGCCTATTCCTGCCAGCGGCTGGTGATCGCCGCTTCGCCGCCCACCTTTATCGTTGCCGCCGCCGACGACACGGTGGTGCCGACCGTGCCCAACAGCCTTGCCTATTACGCCGCGCTGCAGGGTTCGCGGGTGCCGTCGGAAATCCATATTTTTGAAACCGGCGGCCATGGCTTCGGCCTGGCGCGCACGGTGGGAAAGCCCACGGCGGTGTGGCCGGAGCTGGTGCTGCGCTGGGGCGCAACGCATGGCTTTTTCAAGAACGCGGTTTAGTAATGATCGCGCTTATGCCGCGCGGCGCTGGCCTATAAAGGCGAGGGCATCGCGCAGCACGCTGATGCCGGCATCATGGGACGGGGCATTCTCGCTAAGATGACGGCGAAACAGGCGGGCGCCGGGGCGGCCATTGTACAGCCCCAGCATCGGCTTGATCAGCGTATGCAGCCGCGCGCCTTTGCCCAGTTCGCGTTCGACATGTTCGCAATATTGCGCCACCGCCGCATCCAGGTCGCGCTGCTCGCCGCCGAAGAAGCGCGCATCCACCTCGGCCAACAGCACCGGATTGTGATAGGCGGTGCGGCCCAGCATCACGCCGTCGACATGGCGCAGATGCTCGTCCGCCTGTTCCAGCGTCTCGATGCCGCCATTGACCAGGATGGTGAGGCTGGGTCGTTCGTGCTTCACGCGATAGACCAGGCCGTAATCCAGCGGCGGCACGTCGCGGTTTTCCTTGGGCGACAGGCCTTCCAGCCACGCTTTGCGGGCATGAACCGCGAACACCGTCACGCCGGAAGCAGCGCAGGCATCGATCAGCGCACGCAAGGCAGTTTCCGGATCCTGGTCGTCCACCCCGATGCGGCACTTCACCGTGACCGGAATGGAAACTGCAGCGCGCATTGCGGCGACACACTCCGCCACCAACGCAGGCTCCCGCATAAGACAAGCGCCGAACCGCCCCGACTGCACCCGGTCCGACGGGCAGCCGACATTCAAGTTCACTTCGTCATAGCCAAAATCGGCGGCAATGCGCGACGCCTGCGCCAGCTTGCCCGGATCGCTGCCGCCCAGTTGCAGCGCCAGCGGATGTTCGCTGCCGTCAAACCCCAGCAGCCGCATCCGGTCGCCGTGCAATACCGCATCCGCCGTCACCATCTCGGTGTACAGCAGCGCATGTCGCGTCAGGCAGCGATGCAGCACCCGGCAGGGACTGTCGGTCCAGTCCATCATCGGGGCGACGGAAAAGCGGTGGTACATGGCGGGCTTTTACCGCCCCGCCAGCCTTAACGCTACTGGAACCCCAGCCGCTGCATGGTGTTCGTCTGACCTTCCACGGTGCCTTTTTCCAGCCATTCCAGCGATGCCTTGAACAGGATGTGGCGGCTGCTTTCCCACATCGCATTGTGCGAGGCGCAGCCCAGCTCGACATAGGCTTTTTGCGGGCTGCCGAGATCTTCATAAAAATCCTTCACCCGCTGGGGCTGCACCTGGGCATCATGGGTGCCCACCACCATCAGCGTCGGCGTGGTCATCGCCTTCACCCGTTCGGTGGTCCAGCCATAGGTGGTAGCGATGGGCGCGCGGCGCACCGCGGGCGTCCAGCGTGAACCCACCGGATCGGATTTCAGCATTTCCGACCAGACGGATGCGGCGGCGGCCGGATCGATCTGCTTTTCGCACGGCGCCTGGCGGGTCCAGTTGTCGGTGAAGATCTTGTGGCTCTGCACGTTGAAGGCTGGGCCGGGCGCGGGCAATGGCGGCGGCTCGGCCTTGACGGCGCGGCCATAGGCGGGCGCCAGCAGGATCAGCTTGTTCACCTGCGAAGGGTTCTGCGCCGCCCAGCCACCCGCGCGCGGGCCGCCCTGCGACCAGGCGATCAGATGGACCTTGTCCACCTTGCGCAATTTCTTGATGTACTCGACCGCCGCAGAAATATCGTTCCAGTCCGATCCCATATTGGTCAGCGCGCCTGGATAGGTCTGGGCGCAGTTCACGCCGAACAGCTTCTGCTGCTCGGGCGACAGGTTGCACTTGTCGTTCATCTGCGGCGGGCGGTGCGAGCGGCCATAGCCGGTCATGTCGACGCTGAACACGTCGTATCCAGCCTTGGCCAGATAGCCCATCCAGCTATAATCCTGATAGGGCACGTCGAAGCTGACTTCGGCGGGGGTGCCCGCGCCGTGCACGAACAGCACCACCTTGTCGCCCGCACCCCGCTGCAGCACGTTCGGCAGCGCCCGCTCGCGCAGGTACAATTTGACCTTCTGTCCGGCGATGGCGGGCACGGTCGAGGTGACGGTGACGCTGTGCTCGCGCATGCGCGTCTCTTGGGCTTGTGCGGGCGCCAGCGCCGGTATCGCGGCCAGCGCCGCCAGCAGTCCCAAGGTCCAGCGTTTCATGTCCCACCCCTGTTCTTTTGTGGGGGCAAGCATGCGCATTGGTGCCCAAAAAGCAAAGGGCGCCCCTGATGTCAGGAGCGCCCCTTGGCCGTCCGTGAAGGCCGGTCAGGCCTATTTATGGTGCTGCAGCTTGGTGTTCACGAGCTGGAAGAAGACCGGCACGAAGAAGATCGCCAGCACGGTGGCGCTGATCATGCCGCCGATCACGCCGGTGCCGATGTCGTTCTGCGAACCCGCGCCCGCGCCCGTGGCCATGGCCAGCGGCGCCACGCCCGCGATGAAGGCGATCGAGGTCATCAGGATGGGGCGCAGCCGCAGCCGCGCCGCTTCCATCGCGGCGTCGTAGGCGCTGGCGCCTCGTCGCTCCGCATCGACCGCGAACTCGACAATCAGAATTGCGTTCTTTGCCGATAGCCCGATGGTGGTGAGCAGGCCGACCTGGAAGTAGATGTCGTTGAACAGCCCGCGACTCCAGGCGGCCAGCAACGCGCCGACCACGCCCAGCGGGATCACCAGCATCACCGACAGCGGGATGGCCCAGCTTTCATACAGCGCCGCAAGGCACAGATAGATCACCAGGATCGACAGGGCGTACAGGGCAGGCGCCTGCGCCCCGCTGGCCTGTTCCTGATAGGACAGGCCGGTCAGCTCATAGCCGATGTCCGGCGGCAGTTTCTTGAAGATGGCGTCCATCTCTTTCAATGCCGTACCCGAGGACACGCCCGGCGCGCCCGCACCCATCAACTGGATGGAGGGAAAGCCGTTGTAGCGCGTCAGCGACGCCGGACCCTGTTTCCAGGTCGAGGTGGCAAAGGACGAGAAGGGTGTCATCTCGCCCGCATTGTTGCGCACATACCAGCGGTTCAGGTCTTCCGGCTTCATGCGATAGGGCGCGTCGCCCTGCATGTAGACGCGCTTGACGCGGCCCCGGTCGAGGAAGTCGTTGATATAGGCGCTGCCCCAGGCGGCGCTGAGGGTCGCGTTGATGTTCGACGGCAGCACGCCCAGCGTGTTGGCCTTGGCCTGGTCGATATCGATGTGAAGCTGGGGCGTGTCTTCCAGGCTGTTGGGGCGAACGCCCTGCAGCTTGGGGTTCTGCATCGACATGCCCAGAACCTGGTTGCGGTATCCCATCAGCGCGGCATGACCGACATTGCCGCGATCCTGCATCTGGATGTCGAAGCCGGACGACTGACCCAGTTCCTGCACGCTGGGCGGCACCAGGGCGAAGACCTGGGCATCAGGAAGCTGCATGAACTTCATGAAAGCGCGCTGGGCGACGGCCTGTGCGGTGTTCTGCTTGCCCTTGCGCTGGTCCCAGTCTTTCAGCCGGGTAAAGGCAAGGCCCGTATTCTGGCCCGCGCCGGAGAAGCTGAAGCCGGCGATGACGAACGTGAAGTCCACATTGTCCTTCTCGTCTTCGAGATAGAATTTCGACACTTCCTTGGCCACGGCCATGGTGCGTTCCTGCACCGCGCCGGTGGGCAGGGTGATCAGGGTGATGACAAAGCCCTGGTCTTCGTCCGGCAGAAACCCGGTGGGCAGGCGCACAAACAGGAACGCCATTAGGGCGACGATGGCCATGAACGCTGCCATCACCTTCCAGGTGTTGTGCAGGAACCAGGAGGTGCGCTTCTGGTACCAGTCGCGGAAGGCATCGAAGTTACGGTTGAACCAGGTGAAGAAGCGGCCATGCTTGTGACCGTCGCCTTCCACCGGCTTCATCATGGTGGCGCAGAGCGACGGGGTCAGGATCAGCGCCACCAGGATCGACAGCGTCATCGCCGAAACGATGGTGATGGAGAACTGGCGATAGATCACGCCTGTCGAACCGCCGAAGAAGGCCATCGGCAGGAACACCGCCGTCAGCACCAGGCCGATGCCGATCAGGGCGCCGGTGATTTCCTGCATCGATTTCAGCGTCGCGTCATACGGACTGAGCTTTTCCTCATGCATGATGCGCTCGACGTTTTCGACCACGACAATCGCGTCGTCCACCAACAGGCCGATGACCAGCACGAGCGCGAACAGCGTCAGCGTGTTTATCGTGTAGCCGAACATGGCCAGGATGCCGAAGGTGCCCAGCAACACGACCGGCACGGCAATGGCGGGGATCAGCGTGGCGCGCCAGTTCTGCAGGAACAGGTACATCACCAGAACGACCAGGATGATGGCTTCGATCAGCGTTACCACCACGTCGCGGATGGAAAGGCGGATGAAGGTGGTGTTGTCCACCGGATAGACCATCTTCATGCCCGGCGGCAGGGTGGCACGCAGTTCTTCGGCGCGTTCCTTGACCAGGGCCACGGTGCTGAGCGCATTGGCGCCTGGCGCCAGCATCACGGCCACACCGGCGGCCGGATGACCGTTGAACAGGCTGGTGATTTCGTAGGACTCCGCGCCCAGTTCGACGCGGGCGACATCGCTCAGGCGCACGACGGCGCCGCCGGGCGACGTCTTCAGCACGATTTCGCGGAATTGCTCCGGCGTCTGCAGGCGCGACTGGGCCGTGACGGTGGCGTTGAGCTGCTGGCCCTTCACGGACGGCTGCTGGCCGATCTGGCCGGCGGAAACCTGCACGTTCTGCGCCTGGATCGCGGCGGACACGTCCGACGGCATCAGGCTGAAATTCTTCAGCTTGAACGGGTCCAGCCAGATGCGCATCGCATACTGCGCGCCGAACACCTGGGTGTTGCCCACGCCCGGCACGCGGGCAAGCTGATCGGCCATGCGGCTGGTGATGAAGTCTGACACGTCGACGTTGTTGTAGCGGCCGGTATCGTTATAGACGCCGATGACGATGATGAAGTTGGGCTGGTTCTTGGCGACGGTGACGCCGATCTGCTGCACCTGGGACGGCAGCTTGGGAACGGCGGCCTGCACCTTGTTCTGCACCTGCACCTGGGCGATGTCCGGATCGGTGCCGGGCGCGAAGGTGACGGTGATGGCGGCGCTGCCATTGGCGTTCGAGGCGGACGAGAAATAAAGCAGGTTGTCCAGGCCGGTAAGCTGCTGCTCGATCACCTGGGTGACCGAGTTCTGCACCGTCTGGGCGTCGGCGCCGGGATAGACGGCGTTGATCACCACCGCCGGCGGGGCGATGGTGGGATACTGTTCGATCGGCAGGCTGGTGGCGGCGATGCCGCCCGCCAGCATGGTGACGATGGCGATGACCCAGGCGAAAACCGGGCGGTCGATGAAGAAGCGGGAGAGCGACATTTAGTGGGCCGCCGGCTTGGGCTGGGCGCCAGAAGCTCCAGAAGGCGCGCCGGCAGGGGTCGCGGGTGCAGCGCCCATCGGCCGCGGCGACACCGGCATGTCGGGCTGCACGCGCTGCAGACCTTCCACGATAACGCGGTCGCCAACCTTCAGACCTTCCAGCACTTGCCAGTCGCCACCGATCGAGCGGCCGGTCTTCAGCACGCGCAGGCGGGCGAAATTCTTGGCGTCCACCACCAGCGCGGTGGGTTCGCCCTTGGCGTTGCGGCCCACGCCCTGCTGCGGCGCCAGAATGCCGTGCGGGTCGGTGCCTTGCGTGACCGTGGCGCGGACATACAGGCCGGGCAGCAGCAGGCCTTCCGGATTGGGGAAGATGGCGCGCAGGCGCACCGCGCCGGTCGAAGGATCAACCGTGACGTCGGTGAACTGCAGCTTGCCTTCATGGGCATAATCGCTGCCGTCTTCCAGCTTCAGCTTCACAACGGCGGTGCCGCCTTCGCTGAGAGTGCCCGCCTGGGCGGCGCGGCGCAGCGCCACCAGTTCGGAGCTCGATTGGTCGACATCGACATAAATGGGATCAAGCGTGGAGACGGTGGTGAGCGCGGTGGGCTGCTGCGCCGTCACCAGCGCGCCGACGGTCACGCTGGATGCCCCGATGCGGCCCGAGATGGGCGAGGTGATGCGGGTGTAATTGAGATTGATGCGCGCGGCATCGGCCTGCGCCTTGGCCTGCAGATAGGTGGCGCGGGCATCGTCGTTGGCCTGGGGCGCAACGGCGTTTTCCTTCAGCAGGATTGCGAAGCGGTCCGCGCGGGTCTTGGCGGCGGCCAGGGTCGCGGCAGCGGCGGCATAGGCCGCTTCATATGGCGCGGGATCGATCTGGTAGAGCGCCTGGCCGGCCTTGACGGCCGAGCCTTCGACGAACAGGCGCGCCTTCACGATGCCGGTGATCTGCGGACGGATTTCCGACACCGCATAGGGGCTGGTGCGGCCGGGCAGTTCGGTGGTCAGCGCCACCGGGGTTTCCTTGATCGTTATCACGCCGACGGATGGTGGCGGCATCTGCTGCTGCGGGGCTTCACCGCATCCGGCCAGCGCGAGAGAAGAGGCCAGGGCGAAAAGGAAAAGGCGCGACGACATGCAAGTCCCCAATAGCTGCTTTGTCAGATGACGAACGGGCAGTGCCCTAACAGACATCCATCAATAAATAACGTCCCCCAGCGTAATGCCGCCGGCGGCCCTTAGATATGTGCAGGTGCAAAAAAGGGAAGGGCGCGCGAAAAAGAAAGTGGAGTCCACAGCTCGGTTAAAGCCGATTCCACATCCTTCGCATGGTCAATTTGACACAAACGGGCCTTGTGCGCGCGCCTTTGCTGCGGATCAGCCGGTATGGATGCCTGTTCGACATACCATCCCAAGTGTTTGCGGAAGACCTTCAGCCCCAGCGCGTCGCCATAGAAGCGCAGCGTGTCTGTAAAATGTTCAAGCGCAATGCCCAAACGGGAGGCAGCATCGGGCTCTGACATTTCAGCGCCGTCATTCAGGGCGCGGTCCAGCGCCGCAGCGATCCAGGGACGGCCATAGGCGCCGCGCCCGATCATCACCGCATCGGCGCCCGACTGGGCTAGCGCGGCGCGGGCCGACGCCGCATCCATGATGTCACCGTTCACGATCACGGGAAGCCGCGTGGCTTTTTTCACTTCGGCGACAGCACGCCAGTCGGCCTGGCCTTTATAGAATTGCTGACGGGTGCGGCCATGCACGGTGATGGCTTTGACGCCCAACTGTTCAGCCATCGCGGCGATCTGCGGCGCGTTGCGATTCTGATCGTCCCAGCCCAGGCGCATTTTCAACGTCACGGGGCGCGACGTGCCGTTCACCGCAGCCTCGATCAACCGCGCCGCCAGCTCGGGTTCGCGCATCAGCGCCGAACCCGACAGCGCGCCGGTTACTTCCTTGGCGGGACAGCCCATGTTGAAGTCGATGATGTCGGCGCCGGCCTCTTCCGCCAGCTTAGCGCCTCTGGAAATCCATTCCGGCGTGCGGCCGACAAGCTGGATCACCATCAAGGGCAGGCCGTCGCCAATCGCGGCGCGGCGCACCACGTCCGGGCGGCCACGCGCGAAGCTGTCACAGGCCACCATCTCGGTTGCCACATAGGGCGCGCCGCACTTGCTGGCGATGCGCCGGAAGGGCAGGTCCGAAACGCCCGTCATCGGCGCGGTCAGAACCCGGCCGGGAATGGTGACATCACCGATTTTGAGGCTGGCGGACATGGGGCCGGGACATAGGCCCCCGCCGCGGATTTGTCGAGTTAATCGCCGAGATTGCGGATGCGGCCGGGGCCGGAGATTTCGCTGTCCAACTTTTTGGGATTGGTATGCAGGCGCACTTCACCAGGCCCCGCGATCTCGATATGGGCTTCGTCAATGGGCGCGATATCCGCCTTGCCGACGCCCGCCAGTTCGACCCGCGCCTTGCTGCCGGAAACCCTGGCGAAATCGGCATGGCCAACGCCCGCCATTTCGATATTCAGATCCTCAACCTTGCCATTGGCCTCGACCTTGGCGATGCCGGCCATCTCGACTTTCAGGTTCTGCTGGTCCAGCGCATCCAGCGTCAGCTTGCCGGTGCCGGCGATTTCAAAACGCTTGAAGGTGCGCCCCGGCAGGGTGATTTCCAGGTCCTTGGTGCGGCTGCCCCAGCCCCGGCAATCCAGCTCTATGGCGCCGTCGCGGATCTCCAGGCGCGCCACCACCTGCGGATCGCCGCTGACATGCACGCGGTTATCGGTGCCGGGCCGGTAGCGGGCATGGCCGCGCAGCGACAGGCCGACATGATCGCTGCCATCCCATTCCAAGGTGCGTTCGCGCGCGGTTGCGGCCGGGCTCATCTTGCAGCGCGGCCCGTCGCCGAAAGCGAGAAAATCCATGTCCAGCACGCTGCCGCCGATGGCGGCGGCCGCGCCCATGCACACCACGGACACGCCAATCCCGAGAATGGCAATCACGGCAAGTTTGCGGCCCATCGAAACTCTCCCGGCGCGTTAGATATTGTCGCCGCTGGCGGCGACATTGTGGATGCGGCCCGACCCGGCGATGCGAGTTTCGACGTTGCGCGGATTGCTGTGCAAATTGACGTCGCCCGAACCGGCAATGCGGATTTTGGCTTCGCCGCGCGGCGCGATGTCGGCATTACCGCTGCCTGCGATCCGCACCGAAACATCTTCCGAAGCCACGCGGCCCATATCGACATCACCCGACCCGGCGATCGAAACCTTCAGGTCCTGCTGGTCGAGATTTTCCAGTTCCAGCTTGCCGCTACCCGCGATGCTGAACTTTTCCATGCGCGTACCGGGCAGGGTGATCTGCAGCGCGTCGTCGCTCCAGCGGCCGCGGCAGTTCAGTTCGATGCGTCCGTCACGCACGCGCACATGCGCCACCACGTCGGGATCGCCGCTTATATGCCACTGTTTGGAACCGTTGGGGACATAGCGTGCCGTGGCCGGCACGTTCAGCGAGACATGGTCGCTGCCGTCCCAATTCAGGGTGCGGCTGCCATTTGAAGCGGTTCTGCCAGACGTGTCGCCGGCCACGCGTTCGCAGCGCGGACGGTCGCCGCCCCAGTTGGAAAAATCCATCCCTTCAAAGTTCGCGCCGAATTCCCGCGCGCCGATGGCGGCAGCCGCGCCCATGGCGACAGCCGAAATTACCAGGCCGGAGAAAGCGACGATTGCGAGCTTGTGCACCATGGGTCTGATCCTCAGATGGAATCGTTGGCGGATTTGAAGAGACGGAAATGCAGCCGGGCATATTTGATGAGGCCGCGCGCCACCCAGTCCAGAACCAGCAGCAGCAGCGCGCCGCCGCCGATGCCGCCGCTGAGCAGGCCGATGCTGGTCAGCATCTGCAGCGTCTGGTTGCCCATCATCAGGCCGTCGCCGCCCAGCATCAGGTTGCCCAGTAGGATGCCGCCCCCGATCACGCAGCCGACGCAAACAAGCGTGACGCCGAAGAAGACGGCCAGCATCATGCCCAGAATGGGCAACAGGAACAGGATATCGATGGTGGCCAGGCCGATCAGCGCCAGCACCACGCCGAAGAAGTTGCCGGCGCTGCGCTCCTGCTCCCAGCGCTTGAAGCCGATCTCGGCGCGCAGTTCGCGCGCCAGCCGTGCCGGATCGCCCAGCGCAGCGGCGACTTCATCCTCCGTGCGTCCGGCGGCGACGCCGTCGGCGAAATGGGATTCATAATCGGCGATGACGTCGTTGATGTCGCTCTGGTGCAGGCCCGACAGGCCCGCCCGCAGTTGCGCCAGGAAATTCGCGCGGTTCATATGACCTCCCCCAGAATTTTCCGCACCGCGGTTTCGAAGGCGAGCCAGTCTGATATCTGGGCCTTCAGGGCAGTCGCCCCGGCCTTGGTGAGCTTGTAATATTTGCGCGGCGGGCCGCTGCCGGATTCCTGCAGGTAGGTCGTGACCAGCCCGTCATTCTGCATCCGGCGCATCAGCGGATAGATGGTGCCTTCGCCCATGCCCACCGCGTCGGCCATGCGGCTGGCGATGTCATAAGCATAGTTGTCGCCCTTGGAGAGCAGCGCCAGCACGCACATCTCCAACACGCCTTTTTTCAACTGAATCTGTAGCGACTCGGCCATGATCTATTACCTATCACACGATACCTTGTGATGCAAGGTAGTAGCTCCCTTACCCCGGCTTAAGGCTTTGGGGCGTAAAAACCCGCCATGCGCCTGAAAACCCAGCTCGCCAGCCTGATCGGACGCCATATCCGGGTGCGACCCGCCAAGCTGGCCGGGCGCCGGCCGGTTGCCAGCATCAGCTTCGACGATTTCCCCAAATCGGCCTGGACCCTGGGCGGCCCGGTGCTGGCGCGGCACGGGGTGCGCGGCACTTATTATACGGGTGGGAGCTTCTGCGGCCAGACCGTGGATGGCACGCGCTTCTACGATGCACAGGATCTGACGGAACTGGCGGCGGCGGGACACGAGATCGGCTGTCACGGTTTCGCGCATCAGCCGGTATCCGACTTCGCGCCGGACGATCTGGCAAAGGATGCAGAGCGCAACCGCGAATTCCTCCAGCCGTTTCTGAACGGCGCCGCGCCCGCCAGCTATGCCTATCCGTTCGGGCGCGTCAGCCCGCGCAGCAAGCAGTCGCAGGCAGCGCACTTCTCATCCCTGCGCGGCACCCATGAAGGCATCAATATCGGCCGGGTGGACCTGGCGCAGCTCGACGTCATCTCGCTGGAAACACGGCTGTGGGACGAGGGCCGAATCCAGGATGCGATCGGGCGCGCGCTGCACGATCACGGCTGGCTGATCCTTTATACCCATGGCGTGTCCGACAATCCGGGCCTGTACGGCTCGACGCCGCAGATGCTGGACTGGGCGCTGTCGCGCCTGAAAGCGGCGCGCATCGACGTGCTGCCGGTGAAAGAAGCTTTGCCCGTAGCGCTGGGTCACTAGCCCTTCAGTGCTTTCTCCCGGATCGCGCTCAGCGTAGTGGCCGGCGTAATGCCTTCGGCATCATATTTCACGTGAATGATCGACGGCAGGCCTGAGGCTTCCGCTTTCGCGAAGGCGGGCGCGAAATCCTCCGTCTTCTCCACCGTCGCGCCGAAACCGCCAAAGCTGCGCGCCATGGCGGCGAAGTCAGGATTGACCAGCTCGGTGCCGGACACACGCCCCGGATATTCGCGCTCCTGATGCATGCGGATGGTGCCGTAACAGCCATTGTCATAAACGATCACGATGATGGGCAGGCGGTACTGCATGGCGGTGGCGAATTCCTGACCCGTCATCAGAAAGTCGCCATCGCCCGCCAGCACGATCGCCGGGCGCTGCGGATACAGGCACTTGATCGCCACGGCGGCGGGAAGCCCAAAGCCCATAAAGCCGCTGATCGGCGCCACCTGGGTGGCGAAACGGCGGAAGCGGTAGAAGCGGTGAATCCAGGCGGCGTAATTGCCCGCGCCGTTGGTCAGCGTGGCGTCGGCGGGCAGATGGCCGCGCAGCCAGATCATGATCTCGCTGAGATTCACCGCGCCGGGCTGTGGCGTCGGCTGGTCCGACCAGTCAAGATAATCCTGCCGCGCCGCGCGCACGTCGCGGTTGTGGGCATTGGGCTTCAGCGCCGCCAGCGCGGGGGCAAAGGCGCGCGGGCTGGCATGAATACCCAGATGCGGCTGCCACACCTGGCCGATCTCTTCTTGTCCCGGATACAGATGCACCGTCTTCATCTGCGGCGTCGGCAGGTCGAACAGCGTGTAGCTCTGCTGGGTCAATTCATTGGGCCGCCCACCCGCGACAATCACCAGATCACTGGCCTTGAAGCGCGCCAGCAGTTTGGGATTGGGGCCAAGGCCCAGGTCGCCGGCATAATTGGGGTGCGTGGCGTCGAACAGATGTGCCCGGCGAAACCCGGTGGCGACCGGAATGCCGAAAGCTTCCGCGAATGTCCTGATCGCATCGCAGGCCTCCTGGTCCCAGCGTGAACCGCCCAGCAGCAGCATGGGCCGCTGCGCCTGCGCCAGCAGCGCCTGCAACTGTTCAAGCTGCGGGGCACCCGGCGCTATCTCCGGAGCTTCGACATATGCGCCATCAGGGGCGTTGGAGGGCCGCGACAGCATGTCGTGCGGCAGCGCCAGCACCACCGGGCCGGGCCGCCCGTTCATCGCTTCGGTGAAAGCGCGGGTGACGTGATCGGCCACCGTGTCCGGATCGTCGATCTCGGCGGTGAACTTGGTCATGCTGCCGAACACGGCCGCAAAATCCAGCTCCTGGAACGCGCCCCGGCCACGGTTGTAACTTTCGACCTGACCGGCAAACAGGATCAGGGGCGTGGAATCCTGCTGGGCGATATGGATGCCGCCGGACGCGTTGGTGGCGCCGGGGCCGCGCGTGACGAAACAGATGCCGGGGCGGCCCGTTACCTTGCCATGGGATTCGGCCATCATCGCCGCGCCGCCTTCGTTGCGACAGATGATGATCTCGATGCCGCTGTCCTTGAGCGCATCCAGCACCGCCAGATAGGATTCACCCGGCACGCAGAAGACGCGGGTCACGCCCTGGATGCGAAGTTGCCGGACCAGAACCTGCGCGGCGGTGCGACCAGAAGCGTGCCCAGAAGTTTGCGATGTCATGCGGCGTTTCCGTTGGAACCTACGCATGATAGCGCGGTCTTGTCCCAGATTGAAACGCGCCATCGCTCCTGCATTGCGCCGACAGTTTGTTAATCCAACGCGCCTAAAATTCCGCCCGTTCATGGGGATACGCGATGAGCCGGGTTGAGAATTTTCTGCTGGGCGGGCGTCACAATCGCACGGCCGTGCATGTGGGTCTGGTCAACAACATGCCCGACGCCGACATGCGCGCCACCGAGCTGCAATTCGCCAAGCTGCTGAAGGATTCCGCCGGCGCGCTGGACGTGCGCTTGCGGCTGTTTTCGTTTCGCGGCATCGCGCGCAGCGAACAGGCGCGTTCGCGCATGGACGGTTTCTATGATGACGCCGAGTTCCTGCAGGCCGCCAGTATCGACGCCTTGATCGTGACCGGCGCCGGCGAGGGCGATCCGCGCCTGCAACCCCACTGGCAGGAACTGACGCAACTCATCGACTGGGCCGAAACCGGCACACTCTCCACAATTTTTTCCGGCCCGGCGGCGCAGGCTGCGGTGCTGCACCTGGACGGTATTGCGGCGCGCGCTTTGCCGCGCAAGCTGGCAGGCGTGTTTCCCGCGATGCGGGTGGAAGACGACCCACTGTTCTTCAGCCAGACCCTGACCATGCCGGTGCCGCATGGCCGCAGCCACGACATTCCCGAAGAAGATCTGGGCAACTATCGCGTTCTGTCGCGGCTGGCCAACGGCCAGGTCGACAGCTTTACCCGCGAACCGGCGGGCCGCAGCCGCTTCGTCTTCCTGCAGGGCCATCCCGAATATGACGGCGCCACGCTGGGCCGCGAATATCTGCGCGACCTGGAACGCTTCCATGGCGGCGAGACGCCCGAGCCTCCCGCTGTGCCGGAAAACTATTTCGACCGCGCCACCGAAAACCGGCTGGCCGAGGCGGGCGCCGATCTGGCCCGCGCCGGCGAGATCGTATCCCAGGCCTTGCCGCTACAATCCTGGCGGCTGCATACCGGGCGGCTGTTCGCCAACTGGCTGACGCTGGTGGCGGCGGCCAAGTCGCGGCGCGCGACCTCGCTCGGCGTTCACACCCGCAAGTGGGCCTCGTCTTAAGTCGGAATAACGTCGAAGGCGATCGTCGTCCGCGCTGCCGTATCACGGAACGCGATGGTGCCGTGCCACATGTAGGACGGGAACAGCACCAGCCGCCCCGGCACCGGCTGGATGGCGCGGCGGATGGGTGTCTTCAGTTCGACATCCAGCGCCGGCTCGCCGAACTTGATCCAGCCCTGGCGCGTGGCTTGGTCCTTCGCGGCATCCGGCACCGCCACATAATAGCAGGAACTGATCCAGCCATCGGGATGGATGTGATTGACGTGAAAGCCGCAATCCTTCAGCCGCGATGACCAGGACCCGGCATAGTCGAAATCGCCGCTGCGCCGCGCGCGCAGGGGATGCGCCGCGTCCGATCCCATGTCGTCGATATAGCGCGCCACCGCTTCGTCGATGCGCGACTTCAGTTTGGTGACCAGCGGCAGGCCGGTGGGAAACAGGTGGCCCGCCGACTGCGTGCCGCCGCGCAAGGACTGGCTGACGAATTCGCGCGTCCTGGGATGCAGCTTGTCGAGTTCGGCATTCAGCGCCTGGTTGAAGCTTTCCATGTCGGAAAATCCCTCCGGCGGCTCCAGGTCGAAGCTGCGGACCAGCGTGTCATATTCGTTGAGGAAGTCATCGCGCCCGTCTTCCAGCATGCGCGAGGCGACGGACAGCATGGCGATGGCGGCGCCGTCACCAGGCGCCAGCTTCAAGGCTTCTTCGCAGAAGGCTGCGGCCTTCTGCGGATCGCCGATGAGCAGCGCGGGCTCGGCGGTACGGCGCAGGATGTCGGCATTGCGGCCATAGCGCGCCATCTGCGCTTCGAACGAGGCCAGCGCCTCGTGATGGCGGTCCAGCATGCTCAGTTCGTTGGCCGCGCACAGCGCCGCCGCCCGGTCACCTGGATCGCGCGCCGCCAGACCGGCATAGATCGCATAGGCCTCTTCGTCGCGCTTTTCATGGCTGAGGAAGAATGCCTTGTCCATCAGCACCTCGCGGGTCTGCGGCGCGCGGTCATAGGATTTGAGGAAGTCCTCATGGCCGAGCTGATAGAGCAGGGCATTGTAGTCGTGATGCAGCTCGGCATTGGCGGGATTGCGCGCCAGTTCGCTGCGCATGATCGCCAATGTTTCGTCGAAACGCTCCAGATTCTGCAGTGTCTCGGCGCGGTGCAGCGCCAGATTGGGCAGGGCGGGAAACAGCGCCTGGGCCTGATCCAGCTCGGCCAGCGCTTCGGTGTCCTTGCGCTGGCGGCGCAGTGCCTGGCCCAGTTGCAGATGCAGTTGCGCCTTGAGCTGCGGGTCGCTGGTTTCGCTCAAGCCCCGGCGCAGCGGCACTTCGGCATCTTCGGGGCGGCGCGCGTCCACCAGCACCGCGCCCAGTGCAAGCTTGGCATGGACCTGGTTTGGGGCGGCGCGCAGCAACTGGCGGAAAATCTTCTCCGCTTCCGCGAGCTGGCCATCACGGTGCAGGATCGCGCCCAGCTCGAACAATGCTTCGGGGAAATCCGGCTTGCGCCTTATGGCCGTGCGCAAGGCGGTTTGCGCTTCCGCCGTGCGGCCCATGCGCGACAGAACCAGTCCGTGGTTGAAGGCATAGAGCGGATCGCGTGGCGCCAGGCGGGCGGCTTCGGCGAAGAAGGTTGCCGCTTCGCCGCCGCGCCCCTGATTCATCCGCAAGGTGCCGGCGAGATTCAGCAGATCGGGATGGCCCGGCAGCCCGCTGGCGAAGAACGGCGCCATCGCCATCTCCGCTGCCGCAAGGTTGCCCGCTTGCAGCGCGCGGGTGGCGGTGACCACGGCTTGCTGAAGAGCGGGGGCGGAAGCGGCTGGCAGCATGTCGCAAGCCTATCGCGAGACCGCGGGGCTTCCCATACACCCGTCAACATTGATTGTTTGTCAGTAATTTGGCATACTTATCAAAGGACTAGCCCGGAATTTCGGGGTGTCGCAATCGGTCACGCAAAGTCGCTCCCGCTCTGGTGGGGGATCATTTATCAAGTGTGCGTCGCCGGGGGGCGGTTCGCGTGAGCATGGTGCTGGCTTTTACCATTCTGGGCTGGACGTTTTGCGCCATCGCAATGATTGGCGCGGGCTATGCCTTGTTGTCCGCTCTGCTGGCGCAGCGCTTTATGCACCGCGCGGCACCCGCGCCGACGCATCATCCCGCCGTCACCATTCTCAAGCCGCTGCACCAGGACGAGCCGGATCTGGCGCGCAACCTGGAAACGGTTTTCAACCACGCCTATCCCGGCGCGGTGCAGATCGTTTTCGGCGCGCATGACGCGGGTGATCCCGCATTATCCATTGTGCGCGCCTTGCAGGCGAAATATCCGCAAACCGACAGCGTCATCGTCGCCGATGCCGCCTATCACGGCGCCAACGCCAAGGTTTCCAACCTGATCAACATGCTTGGGGCCGCCCGGCATGATGTGCTGGTGCTGTCCGACAGCGATATCGCGGTTAAGCAGGGATGGCTGGCGCAGGTGGTCGAAGCGCTGCATCGCCCCAAGGTGGGCGTGGTGACCTGTTTCTACACGGGCCAACCGGCGCAGGGCACGAACCGGCTGTGGTCCGGGCTGGCGGCGATGGGCACCTCCTACGGTTTCCTGCCCAATGCGATTCTCGGTTTCAGCCTGGGTCTGGCCGCGCCCTGTTTCGGTTCGACCATCGCGCTCAGGCGCCAGACGCTGGAGGAGATCGGCGGATTCAACGCTTTCGCCGACCTGCTGGCCGATGATTACGAGATCGGGCGCGCCGTTCGGGACCGCGGCTATGAACTGGCGATTCCGGCGCTGGGCGTGGGACACACCGCGGCTGAAAACAGCCTTTGGGACCTGGTGCGGCACGAACTGCGCTGGACCCGCACCATCCGGCTGGTCAATCCGGCCGGTCATGTCGGCAGCATCGTCACCCATGGTCTGCCGTTTGCCCTGATGGGCGCGGTTTTGCTGGGTTTCACCCCCGGCGCCCTGGCGGTCTTGGCGCTGGTGCTGGCCGCCCGGCTGGCCCTGAAATGGCGGATTGACGGGCTTTTCGGCACCAATGCCGGGCCTTTCTGGCTGCTGCCGGCGCGCGATTTGCTGAGTTTTGCCGTATTCCTGGCCTCGCTGTTCGGCGAAACAGTGCATTGGCGCGGAAGCCACTTTACGGTACAGCGCTGCGGCGCAATATCTTCCGGTTGACGGTTCTTAGGTTCCCGAGGTTTTGACCATGTCGATGAAGACCCTTTTCCTGCAGGCCCCGTCCTTTGACGGTTTCGATGGCGGCGCCGGTTCGCGCTACCAGGCTAAGCGCGAGATCAAGAGCTTCTGGTATCCGACCTGGCTGGCGCAGCCCGCCGCGCTGGTGGAAAACTCCAAGCTGATCGACGCCCCGCCGCATGACACCACCCTGGCCGAAGTCGTCGCCCAGGCGAAGGATTTCGACCTGGTGGTGGCGCACACCTCGGTGCCGTCCTTCAAATCGGACGTCAAAGTCATCGAGGCGATGAAGGCCGCCAACCCGAACCTCAAGGCCGGCTTCATCGGCGCCAAGGTTGCGGTGAACGCCGAAGGTTCGCTTCGCGAAGGCGCGGCGATCGACTTCGTCGCCCGCAACGAATTCGATTTCACCATCAAGGACGTTGCCGACGGCCAGGACTGGGCCGGCATCAAGGGCATTTCCTGGCGCAACAAGCATGGCGTCATCACCCATAACGACGACCGTCCGATCATCGAGAATATGGATTCGCTGCCCTTCGTCACCCCGGTCTACAAGCGCGACCTGGTGATGGAAAAGTATTTCATCGGCTATCTCAAGCACCCCTACATCTCGATCTATACCGGCCGCGGCTGCAAATCGCGCTGCACCTTCTGCCTGTGGCCGCAGACCGTGGGCGGTCACAATTATCGCACCCGCAGCGTCGGTCACGTGATCGAAGAGATCAAATGGGCGATGAAGGCGTTTCCGCAGACCAAGGAATTCTTCTTCGACGACGACACCTTCACCGACGACCTGCCGCGCGCCGAAGCCATCGCCAAGGAGCTGGGCAAGCTGGGCATCCAGTGGTCGTGCAACGCCAAGGCGAACGTGCCGTATGAATCGCTCAAGAAGCTCAACGAAGGCGGCCTGCGCCTGCTGCTGGTCGGCTATGAATCCGGCAACCAGCAAATCCTGCACAACATCAAGAAGGGCATGCGCATCGAGGTTGCCGAGAAGTTCACCCGTGACTGCCACACGCTGGGCATCCAGATTCACGGCACCTTCATTCTGGGCCTGCCGGGCGAAACGCTGGAAACCATGCGCGAGACGCGCGAATTCGCCAAGCGCATCAATCCGCACACCGTGCAGATATCGCTGGCGGCGCCCTATCCCGGCACCTTCCTCTACAATCAGGCCTTGCAGAATGGCTGGCTCGACGCCGCCAATGCCGAGCTGATCGACGACAACGGCATCCAGATCGCGCCGCTGCACTACCCGCATCTGTCGCACAAGGAAATCTTCGACTCGCTGGAGACCTTCTACCGGCAGTTCTATTTCCGTCCGGGCAAGATCGGCTCGATCGTCAAGGAAATGGTCACGCAGCCCGACATGATGAAGCGTCGCCTGCGGGAGGGTGTGGAGTTCTTCCACTTCCTCAAGGACCGCAAGCAGCACGCCGCCTGATCCGTTGAAGCGCCTGATCGTCACGGCGGATGACTTCGGTGCCGCCATCGCGGTCAACGAAGCCGTCGAGCGCGCCCATCGCGACGGCATCCTGTCCGCCGCCAGTCTGATGGTGGCGGGCAATGCCGCCGGTGACGCCGTAACCCGCGCCCGCAATCTGCCGTCCTTGCGTGTTGGCCTGCATCTGGTGCTGGTCGAGGGCCGTCCGGTTTTGCCGGTGGCGGCTGTGCCCGATCTTGTCGATGCCAGCGGGCATTTTCGCACCGACATGGCGCGGGCCGGCGCGGCGATGTTCTTTTTGCCCAAGGTGCGCCGCCAGCTCGCCGCCGAGATCGAAGCGCAGTTCGCGGCATTCGACGCCACGGGTCTGCGGCTGGATCACGTCAACGCGCACAAGCATTTTCACCTGCATCCCACCATCGCGGGCGCGATCGTCAAGGCGGCGCGCCGTCACCGGGTGAAAGCCGCGCGCGTGCCGCTGGAGCCGCAGGACGTGCTGGGCCGGATCGAGAACCACAAGGCGTCGGGCGTCGTGGCGCTGACAGCGCCTTTTGCCAGGATGTTGCGGGCCCGTTTTCGCCGCGCCGGAATCGCCGCGCCCGATTCCGTGTTCGGCCTGGCCTGGTCCGGGGCCATGACCAAGGAACGCCTGAAGGGGCTGCTCCAGCAGCTTCCGGGCGGGCTGACAGAGATTTACATGCACCCCGCCACGGGGCCTTATCCGGGCTCGGCGCCGGGCTATCAGTATGAAGCGGAACTGGCGGCCCTGACCGATCCCAGCCTGCCTGGACTCCTGGCCGCCCAAGGAGTCCGCATCGGTGGTTTTACGGACTTTTCTTCCTAGTAAATTCAGTATCTTAGGCGAAAATTCGCACCCCCCATTTTGGGGTTCAATTGCGTGGCCCAAAGGGGTAATGCAGGAGCGAATAGGGAGCGTTCTGTACCGATGAGCAGCCCGGCCTTTGCCATTCCCCCCGACCTGACCCGCGACACCGGCGTGTGGCCGGATGGCGGCCCGATCCGTTTCGGTTCGGACGCGCACAAGCGCCTGTTCTGCAAGACGCTGCTGGACACCCACGATCCCTACAAGCCGGCGGTGCTGGACTGGCCCAAGCTGGAAGCAGAAGCCGAAAGGCGCATCACCTCGCTGCCCATCTGGGACATCGCGGTGCAGACCGAAAACAAGGCGGGCATGAATGTCTGCACCTATGCCGAAGGCGTGCCCGACCCGCTGCTGCGCAAGGCGATCGAGCTGAACGGCTTTGAGGAACGTCGCCACCGTCATGTGCTGGCCAATCTGGTGGAAGCCTATGGCGTCAAGCTGGCGCCCGAACCGGTGCCGGCACGGCCGAAAGACCCCGAATGGGCCTTCATGGTCACCGGCTACAGCGAATGCATCGACAGCTTCTTTGCGTTTGGCCTGTTCAAGGCCGCCAAGGACACCGGCTATTTCCCGCCCGAACTGGTGCAGACCTTCGATCCGGTGGTGAACGAGGAAGCTCGCCACATCCTGTTCTTCGTCAACTGGATTGCCTGGCATCGCCGCAACATGCCGGCGTGGCGCCGCCCGTATTTCGAACTCAAGGTGCTCGCGGTCTGGATCTTCCTAATCTATGAGCGCATCGGCATCGCCAAGGATGTCGGCCATGGCGAACAGGACGCCAACTTCACCGTCAACGGCGCTGAAGCGCTGGGCTCCGACATCAATGTCGGCGAGCTGGTGGCCGTGTGCCTGGCGGAGAATGACCGCCGCCTGGCGCCTTATGACGCGCGCCTCAAGCGGCCGCGTTTCGTGCCTTTCATGGCGCGTCTGGCGCTGAAGTTCATCGGTCCGAAGAAGAAGGCTGCTTAGAATGAAAATCGGATCGCCCGAACATCGCGACACCTTCTGTCGCCACTTCATGCAGACCTATACGGAGTTCGATCCCGATACGCTGCCCTGGCCGGACCTGGACGAAGAGGCGCTGAAGCGCCTGAAATCCGTGCCCTTCTGGGAAGAAGTCTTCTATACCGAGCGCCGCGCCGGCGCGATCGTCGCCGAATTCGTCAAGACCATCAAAGATCCGGTGATGAAGGAAGCGGTGGCGCTACAGGGTTTAGAGGAAGCCCGCCATGCCAAGCTGATCCGGGTGATGATCGAGAGGTACGGCATCGACGCCGCCGAACGCCCGCTGGAGGATGTCAGCGACAATATCGAAACCCGTTTCAAGGATTTCGGCTTTGGCGAGTGCATGGATTCCTTCCTGGGCTTTGGCGTCTTCAAGATCGCCATGCAGTCGCAGTTCCTGCCCAAGGAGATGTTCGCCATCTTCGAAACCCTGATGTACGAGGAAACCCGTCACATCGTCTTCTTCGTCAACTGGATGGCGTACAACCAGGCGCAGAAGGGGTTTGTGGCGCGCGCGATGCTGCCGCTCACCGATTTCCGCTATTACATGCGCGCGCTGGGCCGCATGATCGGCACCGCCAAACGCGGCGCCGAGATGAACGACGGAAAGGAGTTCTCCGCCACTCAGGCCAGCGTGTTCCTGGACGGCTTTACCTTCCGCCGCTTCCTGGAAGACTGCTATTCGGAAAACCGCCGCCGCATGGGCGCCTTCGAACCGGAATTGCTGCGCCCCAGCTTCCTGCCGCAACTGGCGGAAACCGCGCTGGGCGCCATGCGCCTGTGGAGCTTCCGCGCCAAGCCGCTGCCTGCCTGATGAAGTGGGGAGTCGTCCTGGCGCTGCTGGCGGGCGTGATCGCCGCCATCTATCTGGTCTGGTCGATCGGCTTTGATCCGGTCTTCGATGCGGTATCGCGCGCAGGTTTCGATGGCCTGGCGCTGCTGTGCCTGTATTCAGCGGTCATTTTCATCACGCTGGCGTTCGCCTGGTATTTCCTGATGCCGCCGTCCGAGCGCAGCAGCCTGTGGAATTTCTACATCGCCCGTCTGGTGCGCGATTCCATCGCCGAGATTTCGCCATTCTCGCCGGTGGGCGGCATGGTGGCGGCGGCGCGGTTGATGATCCTCAAGCGCATGACGCCCGCCTATGCCGCCGGTTCGGTGGCGGCCGATGCGACCACCGAAGCCATGGCGCAGGTGGTGTTCCTGGCCTTCGGTCTTGGCATGGGCCTGACCCATTTCCGCAATATCGAAGGCACCGGCCCTCTGACCGTGACCATGGTCGCCATGCTGCTGCTGGCGGTGCCCGGCATCGCGCTGCTGATCTTCCTGCAAAAGCGTGGTGCGGGTTTTGCGGAACGCCTCGCCCGGCGGTTCTTTCCCCAGATGCAGCAGGGCGTATCTTTCCACCAGGCGATCCTGGACCTTTACAGTTCGCCCTCGCGGTTGGCGGCGTCCACGGGCTGGCATCTGCTCGCCTGGATCGGTGCGGGTGGCGGCACGTTCCTCTCATTTCAGTTGATCGGCGGCGACATCAGTCTTCTTGACGCCATCGCGCTGGAGGCTCTGCTGTGCGCCCTGCGCAGCATCGCCACGCCGGTGCCCGCTGCCATCGGCGTGCAGGAATGGGGCTATGCCATGCTGGCCCCGCTGTTCGGCCTGCCGGCGGAAATGGGTCTTGCGGTGTCGCTGCTGAAACGGGCGCGCGAGATTGTGCTGGGCGTTCCGGCGCTTCTCTACTGGCAGGCTTATGAAGGGCGAGCCGTGTGGCGCGAAGCGCCAAGTAGGTCCAATGGACCCGCGCAGACGGCGAGCGCCGCGAGCTTGAGCGAACGGCCGGGGGACGATCGCAATGTCTGATGTCGCGCTGGTCACCGGGGCATCGGGCTTTGTCGGTTCCGCCGTGGCGCGGGCGCTGGTGGCGCGCGGACTGCATGTGCGGGTTCTGATGCGGGCCAGCGCTTCGCGCGACAATATCGCCGGCACGGCGTGCGAGCCGGTGATCGGCGACATGCGCGACGAAGCCGCGATGACGGCAGCCATGAAGGGCGCGCGCTATTTCTTCCATGTCGCGGCCGATTACCGGCTGTGGGCGCGCGATCCGGGCGAGATCGAGCGCAACAACCTTCTGGGCGCGCAGGCCTCGATGGGCGCGGCGCTGAAATGCGGTGTCGAAAAAGTTGTCTACACTTCGTCGGTGGCTGCACTGAAGCCGGGGGAAACGGCGGTCGATGAAACTTCGCGCAACACCGCAGAAGGCGTCGTCGGCGCCTACAAGCGCAGCAAGCTGGTGGCCGAACGCGAAGTCGAGCGCCTGATTAACAGTGAAAAGCTGCCCGCTGTGATCGTGGCACCATCGACTCCGATCGGCCCGCGCGACATCAAGCCTACGCCGACAGGCCGCATCATCGTCGAAGCCGCAACCGGGCGCATTCCGGCCTTCGTCGATACCGGACTCAATCTGGTGCATGTCGATGACGTGGCACAGGGCCACCTGCTGGCGCTGGACAAGGGCAAGGTCGGCGAGAATTACATCCTGGGCGGCGAGGATGTGTCGCTGGAAGTGATGCTGGCCGATATCGCCGCGCTGACCAGCCGCAAGGCGCCGACCATAAAGCTGCCGCGCGCGCCGCTGTTTCCGCTGGCCTGGGGCGCGGAATTCATCGCCCGCCTGACCGGCAAGGAGCCGTTCCTCACCGCCGATGCCTTGCGCATGTCGCGCTATCGCATGTTCTTCAGCTCTGAAAAAGCCAAACGCGAACTGGGCTACACCGCCCGCCCGTACCGCGAGGGCCTGAAGGATGCGTTGGGCTGGTTCGCCGCCAACGGATACCTGAAATGATCGCCGGTATCCTGTTCGGTTTCCTGCCGCTCGCGGTGTGGCTTTACCTGCTGCTGTTCCATCACGGCTTCTGGCGGTTGCGCGAGCGCGACACGCTGGCGGTGCAGATGCCCGAACGCTGGCCGTCGGTGGTGGCGGTGGTGCCGGCCCGCAACGAAGCCGACGTGATCCAGCGCAGCATCGGCAGCCTGGTCGCCCAGGATTATCCCGGCGATTTCCATATCGTGCTGGTGGACGACCAGTCCGATGACGGCACCGCCGATCTCGCCACGGCGCTGAATTCGGCGCGCCTGACGGTTCTGACTGGCGCGGAACGCCCGCAGGGGTGGACCGGAAAATTGTGGGCGATGCACCAGGGCAGCGAGCTGGCGTCCAAGCGCGCCCCCGAATTTGTCTGGTTCACCGACGCCGATATTGCCCATACACCCGAGAATCTGCGCCATCTGGTGGCGCGCGCGCAAGACGGCGACAAGGTGCTGGTGTCGCTGATGGCGCGGCTGTCCTGCAAGACGGCGGCCGAGCATTTCCTGATCCCCGCCTTCGTCTTTTTCTTCGACATGCTGTTTCCCTTCGGCGCGGTCAACGATCCCAAGTCCAAGGTCGCCGCGGCGGCGGGCGGCTGCATGCTGACGCGGCGCACTGCGCTGGATGCTGCGGGCGGCATTGCCGCCATCCGCCACAACATCATCGACGATTGCGCCTTGGGCCGCGCCATGAAACGCCAGGGCCCGATCTGGCTGGGCCTGACCGACCGCGCGCTGTCGCTTCGCCCTTACGAGCATCTGGCCGATATCCGCCAGATGGTGTCGCGCTCCGCCTATGCGCAGCTCAATTATTCGCCGCTGCTGCTGGCGGGTACGCTGCTGGGCCTGTTCCTGGTCTATATCGCGCCGGTGATGACGGCGCTGTTTGCCTGGGGCGTCTCCCAGCTCGCCGGTTGGGCTGCCTGGGCGATCATGGCGATCATGTTCCAGCCCATCCTGCGCTTCTACCGCCAGTCGCCCTTGTGGGGCCTGGCGCTGCCGTTGATCGGCGCATTCTATGCCGCCTTCACCCTGGAATCGGCGATACAATACTGGTCGGGCAAGGGCGGCATGTGGAAAGGCCGCGCGCAGGCCAATGCCGGGGGAGGCGAGAAGGCATGAGCGATATCGCTGACCTTCAATCGGGCAAGGGCCACAAGGACGAGAACTTCCCCGTCGCCTCGGTCCTGATCGCGCCCCAATACCGCGCCCCGGTGATGGCGTTCTATCGCTTTGTGCGCGCGGCTGATGATGTATCGGACCATGAAACCACCTCCGCTGACGAAAAGCTGGCGCTGCTGGAAAAGATGCGCGCCAGCCTGACCGGCGAAAGCGATGCCGTTGCCGTGGGTGTGGCGCTGCGCGCCAGCTTGGCCGAACGGGGACTTTCCCCGGTGCATGCGCTCGATCTTCTGGAAGCCTTCCGCCGCGACTGCACCAAGCTGCGGTATCGCGATTGGGACGAGCTGATCGATTACTGCCGCTACAGCGCCATGCCAGTGGGGCGCTTCGTGCTGGATGTGCATGGCGAATCCCAAAGCCTGTGGCCTGCCAATGACGCGCTGTGCGCGGCGCTGCAGATCAACAATCATCTGCAGGACTGCGGCAAGGATTACCGCCAGTTGAACCGCGTCTATATTCCGGAGCCGCTTTTGACCGAAGCCGGCGTCACCGTCGCGGCGCTGGCCGGCAGCAAATCCAGCCCAGCCCTGAGGGGCGTGATTGCTGGCCTGACCCGCCGCAATGCTGCGCTGCTGGAGGCCGCCCGGCCCTTCGCGCGGGGCATCAAGGACACAAGGCTTGCGCTGGAAGTCGATCTCATCCAGACACTGGCCGACGATATCAACACCATGCTGATGACCCGCGATCCGCTGTGTGATGTCGTCCACCATTCCAAGCCGCGCGTTGCGGCGCTGTTTCTCAAACGCCTGCCTGCTTTCGCCATGATGCGCCTGGGATCTTCGCGATGACCAACGCCGAGAATATTGGTGGCGCCGCTGCCGCCGCCGTCCAGAAAAAAGCCGCTGGCAGTTCCTTTTACCTGGCGATGCGATTGATGCCGCGCGAAGAGCGCGACGCCATGTTCGCCATCTATGCCTTCTGCCGCAAGGTGGACGACATTGCCGATGACGGCGTGGGCACCCGCCCCGAACGCCATGAAAAGCTGGAACAGTGGCGTGCCGATCTGGCCGGGCTTTATGCGGGGGGCAAACCGCCGCGCGTGGCGTTTCTGGCACCGCACGTCACGGCCTATGGCTTGCGGCTGGAAGATTTCATAGCCGTGCTGGACGGCATGGACATGGACGTGGCCGAAGACATTGTTGCGCCTGATCTGGCCACGCTTGACCTGTATTGCGACCGGGTTGCCAGCGCGGTGGGCCGCCTGTCGATCAAGGTGTTCGGCATGGACGAGGGGCCGGGTTTCGATCTCGCCCATCATCTGGGCCGGGCGCTGCAGCTCACCAATATCCTGCGCGACATCGATGAAGACGCCGCCATCGGGCGCCTGTACCTGCCGCGCGAATATCTTCAGGAAGCGGGCATCACCGCGCTGGACCCCAAGGCCATCGTCGCCAGCCCCTGCATCGACGGCGTCTGCCGCCGCGTCGCCAAGCTGGCGCACCACCATTATGACGAGGCGCAGCGCATCCTGGCGGCGCGCCCCAGGGGCCGCATCAAGACCCCGCGCCTGATGGGCGCGGTCTATTCCGAAATTCTGGCGGCCAGCGAAGCCCAGGGCTTTGCCGCGCCGCGCCGCCGCGTCTCGCTGCCCAAGACCCGCCTGCTGTCGCTGGTGCTGCGGCAAGGACTGTTTTCGTGACAGGCAAAGCTTACATCGTCGGTGGCGGGCTGGCTGGCTTGTCGGCCGCCACGCATCTGGCCTCGCGCGGCATTGCGGTCGATGTGATCGAAGGCGCAGGCCAGGCGGGTGGCCGGTGCCGCTCCTATTTTGACGCCGCCATGGGCGGGGTGATCGACAATGGCAATCATCTGGTGCTGTCGGGCAATCATGCGGTTGCCGCCTATCTGGAACGCATCGGCGCGAAGGACGCGCTGGTGGGCCCGCCGCACGCGGAATTTTCCTTTGTCGATTTTGGCAATGGTGGGCGCTGGACCTTGCGGCCCAATGAAGGCCCGCTCCCCTATTGGGTGGCGTCGCGCAGCCGCCGGGTGCCCGGCACCCACACCACCGACTATTTCCAGTACGCGCCCCTGATGTGGGCCGGCGCGCAGACGCGCGTCGATGCCGTCGTGAAAGAACGCGGGCTGCTCTGGCAGCGCCTGATGCGCCCCTTCCTGCTGGCGGCGCTGAACACGGCGCCCGAAGAATCCTCCGCCAAACTGTCAGGCGCGCTGCTGCGCAAGACGCTGGCCAGAGGCGGCAGCCATTATCGCCCGCGCATCGCCCATCCCACGCTGGCGGCGGCCTTTATCGATCCGGCGGTGAAATATCTGGAACAGCGTAACGGCGCGGTGCGGCTGGGCACCCGGCTGCGTGGTCTTACGCTGGGGCCGCGCGAAGCCATGACGCTGGATATTGCCGACGCCACCCTGCCGGTGGGGCCGCGCGATGTGGTGATTTTGGCGGTGCCGCCCTGGGCGGCGGCCGACCTGATCCCCGGCCTGACCGTGCCCGATGATTTCCGCGCCATCGTCAACGCGCATTTCAAAATGCCCGCGCCGGCTTCGTTCCTGCAGGCCAATGGCGCGCCCGGCATGCTGGGCGTGATCGGCGGCACCGCCGAATGGATTTTCGGTTTCGAGGACCGCATCTCGGTCACGGTGTCGGGGGCCGATGCCATCGTCGACCAGGACCGCGAAACGCTGGCCACGCGCATCTGGGCCGATGTCGCCAGGGCGCTGGACATCACCGCGCCGATGCCGGCCTGGCAGATCGTCAAGGAAAAACGCGCCACTTTCGCCGCCACGCCGCAGCAGGACGCCCGCCGCCCCGGCGCCCAGACAGGCTGGCGCAACCTGTTTCTGGCCGGCGACTGGATCCAGACCGGCTTGCCCGCCACCATCGAAGGCGCGGTCCGGTCTGGCGCGACTGCCGCCGCTTTGGCGCAAGCTCACCTGGGCCTATAATTCCGCCATGAACCAGATCAACCCGGCAGCATTCACCGACGTGGACGGCGCGATCCGCGCCGCCACCGATGCCATCCTGTCCCAGCAGAAGCCGGACGGGCACTGGGTCTATGAGCTGGAAGCCGATGCCACCATACCGGCGGAATACGTGCTCCTGGTGCATTACCTCGCCGAAACGCCGAACCTGGAGCTGGAAAAGAAGATCGGCGCATATCTGCGCCGCATTCAGGGCGCCCATGGCGGCTGGCCGCTCTATCACGAGGGCGCGTTCGACATTTCGGCGACCGTGAAAGCCTATTTCGCCCTCAAGATGATCGGCGACGACATCAACGCGCCGCACATGGTGCGTGCCCGCGAGGCGGTCCGGGAACGCGGCGGCGCCATCAAGGCCAATGTCTTCACCCGCATTCTTCTCGCGCTGTATGGCGAGACCTCATGGCAGAATGTGCCGACCGTGCCGGTCGAATTGATCCTGCTGCCGCGCTGGTTCCCGGTGCATCTGTCCAAGATGAGCTATTGGGCCCGCACTGTGATCGTACCGCTGCTGGTGCTGTGCGCCCGCCAGCCGGTCGCGCGCAATCCGCGCGGCATCCATATCGGCGAACTGTTCGTGGATGGCGTGGGCGCAGCTTCGCCGCGCGCACCACACCAGAGCGCGGGCTGGTCTTTCTTCTTTCATCAGCTCGACAAGGTGCTGAAGATCGTGCCCTGGCCCAAGGGGCTGCGTGACCGCGCCATCGAAAAATGCCGGGTCTGGACCACCGAGCGGCTCAATGGCGAAGACGGGCTGGGCGCAATCTATCCCGCCATGGCCAATAGCGTGATGATGTACGACCTGCTGGGCTATCCGGAGGATCACCCGCACCGCGCCATCGCGCGCCTTTCGGTCGAAAAACTGCTGGTGATCAAGGAGGACGAGGCCTATTGCCAGCCTTGCGTCTCGCCGGTGTGGGACACCGCGCTCGTCGCCCACGCCTTGCTGGAAACCAAGGATTCCAAGGCGCAAGACGCGGTGACCCGGGGCCTGGACTGGCTCAAACCGCTGCAGGTGCTGGATGTGAAGGGCGACTGGGCCGAGGAAAAGCCCGATGTGCGCCCAGGCGGCTGGGCTTTCCAGTACCGCAACGATCACTATCCCGATCTGGACGACACCGCCGTGGTGGTGATGGCGATGGACCGTTCGCGCGAGCGCGAGCAGCACAAGGACGGCATCGCGCGCGGCGCCGAATGGGTCGAGGGCCTGCAAAGCCGCGATGGGGGCTGGGGCGCGTTCGATGCCGACAACAGCTACTATTACCTCAACAACATTCCCTTCGCCGATCACGGCGCGTTTCTGGACCCGCCGACCGAAGACGTGTCGGGGCGCTGCGTCGGCATGCTGGCGCAGCTTGGCGCTAAGCCCGATGATCCCAGGCTCAAGGCCGGCATCGACTATTTGATCCAGAAGCAGTGCGCGGACGGAAGCTGGTGGGGTCGCTGGGGCGTCAATTACATCTACGGCACCTGGTCTGCGCTGGCGGGCCTGAATGGCGCGGGCCTCGCGCCCGATCATCCCACCATGAAAAAGGGCGCCGACTGGCTCGTGACGATCCAGAATCCCGATGGCGGCTGGGGCGAGAATTGCGACAGCTACAAGCTGGATTATCGTGGCTATGAGCCTGCGCCCTCCACCGCGTCACAGACCGCCTGGGCGCTGCTGGGCCTGATGGCGGCGGGGCAGGTGGATCACCCCGCGGTAGCGCGCGGCGTCAATTACCTGAAGGCGACGCAGCAGGCTGATGGCTTGTGGACCCAGGCGCACTATACCGGCGGCGGTTTCCCGCGCGTCTTCTATCTGAACTATCACGGCTATCCGAAATTCTTCCCGCTCTGGGCGCTGGCGCGCTACCGCAATCTCAAAAGCAGCAATTCGCGCCGCGTGGAATACGGCCTGTGAGGAAAACAAAGTGACGGTTATCGCAGTCAGTGGCCTGGTGAAAGAGGCCGAGATCGTCGGCACATCCGGCGTGGTGGCGGTGGCGGGCGGCGGCAATGGCGAGCTGCTGGCGCAGAAGCTCGATGCCCTGCATGGCGACATTCGCGGCGTGATTTCCATCGGGCTGGGCGGCGGACTGTCGCCGCATCTTAAAGTCGGTGACGTGGTGATCGCCGACCGCATCATCACGGGGGCGGAAAGTTGGGATTGCCATGAAACCTGGCGGGTGCGGCTGATGTCGCGCGTGCCCGGCGCGGTTCAGGGCCCGATTTTCGGCAGCGATATCATTATTCACGAAGCGGCGACCAAGACCGGGCTGTTTGATGCCACCGGCGCTCTGGTGGTCGATATGGAAAGCCAGGTCGCGGCGCGCTTCGCCGCAAGCCGCAACCTGCCGCTGGCGGCCTTGCGGGTGATTTCGGACGATGCGGGGCATGTGCTGCCGCCGGCCGCATTGGTGGCGATGAAGCCCGATGGTCGGATCGCCATTGGGCGCGTTCTGGGATCGCTGCTGCGCAGGCCGGGGCAGATACCGGCGCTGGTGCGCACGGCACGCGGATCCAGCAAGGCGTTTGCGGAATTACTCCGCTGCCGCGATCTCTGTGGTGTTGGAATTGCCGGCCTTGATCTCTGACATCTTCTTTTCGACGTGCTTCGAAAAGACGAATTCCGCCGGACGCTGATTGGCCAGCGAGATTTCCGGGGCCATCGGGCCTTCGGTGCGGATGCCCTTCATCAGGATCGGCAGCATCTTGAGCGGATGCTTGATCGCATCGGTGGCGGCGGTGCCTTCGAAGCCGCAATGGACCATGCAGTTGGCGCACTTTTCATACTTGCCGACGCCGTACTTTTCCCACTCCGTGCCTTCCATCAGCTCGGTGAAGGTCTTGGCATAGCCTTCGCCCAAGAGGTAGCAGGGCTTCTGCCAGCCGAACACGGTCAGCAGCGGCATCGACCAGGGCGTGCATTCATAGGTCTGGTTGCCCGCCAGGAAGTCCATGAACAGGGTGGAGTTGGTGAAGTCCCAGTTCTTGCCGCCATTGCCGCGCGACAGGATATCCCGGAACATCTTCTTGGTGCGTTCGCGGTTCAGGAAGTGCTCCTGGTCGGGCGCGCGTTCATAGGCATAGCCCGGCGAGACGGTGATGCCGTCCACGCCCATTTCCATCATTTCGTCGAAGAACTTGGCGGTGCGTTCCGGATCGGCGCCGTCGAACAGTGTGCAGTTGATCTGGGTGCGGAAGCCCAGCGACTTGCTGAGCTTGATGGCTTCCACCGCCTTTTCATAGGTGCCGTCCAGGCACACCGACTTGTCATGCATCACCTTGTCGCCGTCCAGGTGGATCGACCAGGTGAAATTCGGGTGCGGCTTGTACTGGTGGATTTTCTTCTTCAGCAGCAGCGCGTTGGTGCACAGGATCACGAACTTGTCGCGTTCGATGTAACCTTCCACGATCTTGGGCATGTCGCGGTGGAGCAGGGGCTCGCCGCCGGCGATCGATACGGCGGGCGCGCCGCATTCGTCGATCGCATCCATGCACTGCTTGACCGACAGGCGCTGGTTCAGGATTTCATCGGGATAGTCGATCTTGCCGCAACCGGCGCAGGCCAGGTTGCAGCGGAACAGCGGTTCCAGCATCAGCACCAGCGGGTACTTCTTGCCCGACAACTGCTTTTTCACGACATAGGCGCCGATCTTGGCGGCCTGACGTATCGGGAGACCCATCTGCTTAAGCCCTCAGCTCGGCGGGCAGGCGGAACTCGATATATTCCTTCTTGCCGTCCATGGTTTCGACCTGAACTTCTTCGATTTCGCCCAGAACCTCGATCACGTGGCGGACCAGCTCTTCGGGGGCGGACGCGCCGGCGGTCAGGCCGACCACCTTCTTGCCTTTGACCCATTCGGGCTTCAGCTCGCTGCCGTCATTGATCAGGTAGGAGGGGATGCCTTCCTCGATGCCGATCTCGCGCAACCGGTTGGAGTTGGAGCTGTTGGCCGCGCCCACCACCAGGATCACGTCGGCCAGCTTTGCCAGTTCGCGCACGGACGTCTGGCGGTTCTGGGTGGCGTAGCAGATGTCGCTGGTTTCCGGGCCGACAATGTCGCTGAAATGCTTCTTCAGGGCGACGATGATGCCCTTGGTGTCGTCGATCGAAAGCGTCGTCTGGGTGATATAGGCCACCGGCGTGTTGGTGGGGATCTCCAGCTTGGCGACGTCTTCTTCTTCCTGCACCAGGTGCACCGGCGCGCCGACCTGGCCCATGGTGCCTTCCACTTCAGGATGGCCGGCATGGCCGATCAGGATCAGGGTGCGGCCATGGGCGACGTAACGCTTGCCCTGATTGTGCACCTTGGAAACCAGCGGGCAGGTCGCGTCCAGCACCGGCAGGCCGCGGTCCTGTGCGTTCTTCACCACCGACTGCGGCACGCCATGAGCGCTGAACACGGTGACGGCGCCATTGGGAACCTCGTCCAGTTCCTCGACAAAGCGCGCGCCCTTGTTCTTGAGCGTGTTGACGACATGCTTGTTGTGCACGATCTCGTGGCGCACATAGACGGGCTCGCCATACTTTTCGAGCGCCTTTTCGACGATATCGATGGCGCGCACGACGCCGGCGCAGAAGCCCCGTGGTTGGGCAAGGATCACTCGCATGGACGACCTAAAATCCTAGGGTTGCGCTCCGAAGGCAGCATCGGGCCCCCGCTCGCGGCACTGCAACATGCCATTGTCCCGCATTGGGTTTGGGGGTGCAACCCCTGTCCCGGCATGGCTTCTGGCCGCCGTCAGGTACCCCAGAATGTCCCCGGGCCCAAGCCAAAAGCGACCTCAAGACCCTACTGGCAAAGCCGCGGGGTTCGAGGCTAAAAGCGGCCCCGGCGGCCTTTTGGGGCGGATGGGGTAGTATCGTGTCAGACAATGTGAAAATGGCTGCCCAGGAGGCAGCAAAGGCGGACCTGCCCAAGGCCATTTCGGCCAGCGCCAAGCTGGTGGATTTGGCCCTCGATGCTGTCCTGCCCACGCCCGCCGGCCCCCAGGGCCGGGTCCAGGAGGCCATGCGCTACGCCATCATGGCGGGGGGCAAGCGGCTGCGGCCCTTCCTGGTGCTGCATTCGGCGCGGCTTTTCGGGGTGTATGATTCGCGGTCCCTGCGGGTCGGCGCGGCCATCGAGGCGCTGCACACCTACAGCCTGGTCCATGACGATCTGCCCTGCATGGACGATGACGACATGCGCCGCGGCCGTCCCACCACCCATATCGCCTTCGACGAAATGACGGCAGTGCTGGCGGGCGACGCGCTGCTGACCATCGCCTTTGAAATCCTGGCCGACGCCCGCACCCATTCCGACGCCAATGTGCGCTGCGCGTTGATCGCGCGGCTGGCCGAAGCCAGCGGCCATAGGGGCATGATCGGCGGCCAGATCATCGACATGCTGGCCGATGCCAGCTTCGGCATCGACGACGTGATCAACCTGCAGCGGCTCAAGACCGGCCAGCTCTTCGAATTCTCCTGCGAGGCCGGACCGATCCTGGGCGGCGCGTCGGCGCAAGACCGCGCCCGGTTGAAGTCCTATGCCGAGGACATGGGCGTGGTGTTCCAGATCACCGACGATCTGCTGGACGTGACGTCCACGGCCGAAAAAACCGGCAAGGCGGTGGGCAAGGATGCCGACATGGGCAAGCAGACGCTGGTGACCCTGCTGGGATTGGACGGCGCCCGGGCAGAGGCCGAAAAGCGCGCGGCGCGTGCGGTCGAGGCGCTCGGGCCCTATGCCGCCAGGGCGCCCGAACTGTCGGCGCTGCCCTTCTTCCTGCTGGGCCGGGACGCCTGACGGGCCGTCACGAGGGCCAAAAAAAGCCGCGATCCGGCGTCAAATTTCAGGTCTTGTGCGTTACACCGGGGCATAGGGAGTTTTTCGATGAGCCGTTTTCTGAAGTCTTTCGCCGTCGCGCTGACTCTGGCTGCCGCGCCCGCGCTTCTCACCATCCCGTCTCAACCCGTCCAGGCGCAGGCCGCCGATGCGCCGGTCGCCCAGGTGCGCGGTTTCTATGATGCGCTGACTGCGTCGATGAAGATGGGCGGCAGCGCCAAGGGCCGCTACGACAAACTGCGCCCGGCGGTGGAAAAAGCCTTCGACCTTCCGGCCATGACCGCGACCGCGATCGGCCCCAGCTTCGCCGCGATGTCCGATGCCGACAAAAAGGCGCTGATCGAAGCCTTCACGCGCATGACGGTCGCCAACTACGCCAAGAATTTCGATTCCTATGGCGGCGAGACATTCACCGTCGAGCCGGCCTCCATCGCGCGCGGCAACGACAAGTTCGTCAAGAGCGTGATGAAGACCAAGAGCGAGAGCATCGCTTTCAACTACCGCACCCACCAGGTGGGCGGCGAGTGGAAGGTCACCGACGTTTATCTGGCCGGCAATATCAGCCAGATGGCGCAGAAGCGCTCCGACTTCGCCGGCACGCTGGCCAGCGGCGGCGCGTCGGGGCTGACGAAGCGGATGAATGCTCTGACCGACCAGATGCTCGGATAATGAACCCCTCCGGTTTCAGCTTTTGCGGCCTACGGCCTCGCACGCTGAAACCACCTCCCCTTCAGGGCGCTTCGCGCGAAGGGGAGGCGGCCTGCGCTTGCTTCGTCAGACCTCGGGATCGTGCATTTGCAGCATATGCGGCGGCGGGCCCATCAGGGCGGGCGACAGGAACAGAACCGTCACCAGCGTCCAGCCCAGCGAGATCATCAAAAGCTCGCCCATGCTGGCGGTGCCGGGATGGATGCTGAGCCATAGCGTGCCGAAGCCCGACGCCGTTGTGGCGGCGGAGAAGATCACCGCGCGGGTGAGGGCCGAGGCCAGGAAGCAGCGCTGGCCGTGCCGCCAGGCCACCACGAAATAGATGTTGAAGGCGACGCCGATGCCAAGCAGCAGCGGCAAGGCGATCACGTTGGCGAAGTTGAGCCGCAGATCCAGCACCACGCAGGTCGCCAGCGTCAAAAGGAAGGTGAGCACCAGCGGCGCCAGCGTCATTAGCACATCGTGCAGGCTGCGCAGCACGATCGCCAGCAGGATGGTGATGGCGATGAAGGACAGGATGCCCGCTTGCGTGAAGGCGCCCACGATGGTCTTGCCGGACTCGCGGATCGAGATCGGCGCGCCGGTCGCCTGCGGCGCGATGCGCAGCACCTGATCGGAGAAAGCCGACAGCGCGGCGGGATTGTCGCTGGTGTCCTTGGGCGACACCTGGATGCGGGCGGTGCCGTCCTTGGCGATCCAGTCCGAGCGGATGTCGGCGGGAATGGTTTCGACCGTGAACGGCGCGGCCTTGAGCGAATCCGACACCTGGGTGAGCATGGTTTTCAGCCCCGGCACCAGCGCTTCTTCGGCGCGCGCGCGCGCGGGCTGACCGGCCTTGATTGTGGCATCCAGGCTGTCCGCTAGGCGGTGGGCGGTGCGGGCCGGGGCATCCTGCGCCGATCCGGCGGCGGCGCGCAGCTTCTGCGCCGTGGTGCGCATGCTTTGGACAACGTCTGCGTCGCTGGGCGCGGGCGCGACCTCAAACGGATTGATGGTGGCGTCCAGCAGCGAGTTGGCATCGGCGATCAGGGCGACTTTCTCGGCCTGCTGATCGGGCACGAAGTTGGACAAGGTGATGGCCTGCGCCACCAGCGAGCCTTGCGCGATGCGGTCGCGCAACTGGTCTGCCGCCAGCAGCGAGAAGACCGGCACGTCGATCTGGTTGGGCGACGTCATCGGGTTTTTCATCAGGTCGAACAACGTCGAGACCGACTCCACCTTGGGACTGCGCAGGTTGAGGGGGTTGGAGTCGAATTGCACGAAAGGCATCAGCACCAGCGATATCACGCCCGCCGCGCCCGCGACCCAGATCACCCGCTTGCGGTTGCGGGTCATGAAATCGTCCAGCGGCCCCAGCGCCTTGAAGCCGACTTCATCCTCTTCGCCCTTCGGATTGAGCAGCAGGATCAGCGCGGGCAACATGGTGATCGACAGCGCGAAGGCGACGATCATGCCGATGCCGGCGACCATCCCCAATTCGGCGACGCCGGTATAGGTGGTGGGCAGGAAAGAAAAGAACCCGGCGGCGGTGGCGGCTGCGGCCAGCGCCAGCGGAATGCCGACGCCATAGCCGGCCGTGCGCAACGCCTGCGGCAGGTTATGGTCCAGATGCCGCTCGTGCCGGTATCGCACGGCATACTGGATTCCAAAATCCACCCCCAGTCCCACGAACAGCGCGATGAAGGCGATGGAGATGATGTTGAACACGCCCACCAGCATCAGGCCCGCGCCCATGGTGATGGCCAGTCCGACGAACAGCGTCACCAGGATGGCGAAGATGATCTTGAAGCTTTTCAGCGCCAGCCACAGGGTCAGCAGAACCCCGCCCATCATCGCTGCCGTCATCAGATAGACGCGGTCGGTGATGGTGGCGAATTCCTCGTCCACCATCGGCACCGGCCCGGTCAGGCGCACGGTCACGCCGTGTTCGGGCGTCAGGTTCATGTCCCGCGCGGCGGCGCGGATGGCATTGCTGGATGCGCCGCCTGGCTCCAGCGCGTTGAAATCAAGCTGCGGTTTGACTTCGATGAAGCGGCGGATTTCTTCGGGCCGCGGGTGCGTTCCTGTGATCAGCGATCGCCAGGACATGAACGCGGTCCTGCCCTGCGCTGCGGCGCTGAAGGTATCGGCGAACCGCGCCATCGGACCCTGAATGTCGGCCAGCTTGGCTTCGCCCGCGCCCACGCCCAGCAGGACGGTGTCGAGATTGGTCATGATCCCGCGCAAGGAGGGATCGGCGGCCAGCCCGCCCAGGAAGGGCTGCGCCTTGATCAGTTGCTGGGTTGTGTCGCGCACTTCATCCAGCGACAGGAACAGCATGCCGTTCTGGCTGAAGAAGGTGCCGCCATCGGGGCGGCGCACATGGGTAAACAGCTTGGGATTGGCCTGCAGCCTTTCGGTCAGCCGTGCGGCGGCGGCTTCCGCCAGCTCCGGCGTCTTGCCGTCGATCACCACCGCCGTGAGATTCGTCTTTTGCGGGAAGGCGGCATCGAACCGCGCCTGGCGCATGCGCCAGCCAACCTTGGCGTCGATCAGCTGTTCGCTATCGGTGTTGATGGCGAAGTTCTGGGTGGTGTACCAGCCGCCGCCGATGGCCAGCAGCAGTGAAACCACGACGACCATCACCGGCCAGTGGCAGCAAAAAGCGACAATGCGCTCGACGATCTTCATGGGGGCGGTATAGAGCATTTTTGCGCGCCCGTTAAAAGGCGGGCTCGCCTCAGCAATTCCGGCGACTTCCGGGCATCTTGGCGGGCGCGCGGCCTTAGCTTAAACACCCTGTATCCATCGTACCGACGGACCCTCGGAAGACCGCCATGAGCCATCCCGAACTGCTGCGTTTGCGAGACAGCATCGACAATATTGATGCGGCGCTGATCCATCTTCTGGCGGAACGCTTCAAGTGCACCCAGGCGGTGGGCGAGTTCAAGGCGACACACGACCTGCCGGCCGCCGACCCCTCGCGCGAGGCCGCCCAGATCGCCCGGCTGCGCCAGCTTGCGGCGGGCGCCAAGCTGGATCCCGACTTCGCCGAGAAGTTCCTGAACTTCATCGTCAAGGAAGTGATCCGCCACCACGAAGCGATAGCAAAAAATAAGGGCGCCTGAGGCGCCCTTATCGCTTCGTTTCTTCGATGCCGATCAGAACGCCAGCGGTTTGGCGTGCTTGACTTGCGGCAGCTTGGCGACCGCCTCGGCCACTGCTGCCGGCACCGGACCATCAACCTCGATCAATGCGATCGCATCCTGGCCGGGCGCGCTCCGGCCCAGCGTGAAGTTGGCGATATTGACCTTGGCGTCGCCCAGGATGGTGCCCAGCTTGCCGATGAAGCCGGGCTTGTCCTCGTTGACGATATACAGCATGTGCGGCGCGAAGCTGGAATCCAGGCTGATGTCCTTGATCTGGATCAGGCGCGGCAGGCCGTCGGAGAAGACGGTGCCGGCGACGCGGCGGGTGCTGCCATCGTCCATCGTCACCACCAGCTTGATATAGCCTTCATAGATGCCCTGCGCATCACGGCGGGTTTCGCTGACCTTGATGCCGCGATCCTTGGCCAGCACCGGGGCGTTGACCATGTTGACCTCCGACAGCATCGGTTTGAGTAGGCCCGCCAGCGCGGCCTGGGTCAGCGCGCGGGTGTTGAGCACCGACGGCGTGCCCTCATAGACGATTTCCACGCCCGCAAGGCTGGTGCCGGTGAGCTGTCCCGCGAAGGAGCCCAGCTTTTCGGCGAGCGAAATCCAGGGGCGCACCTTCTGCGCTTCGCTGGCCGAGATCGACGGCATGTTCAGCGCGTTGGTGATGGCGCCGGTCAGCAGGTAATCGGAAATCTGCTCTGCCACCTGCAGCGCAACATTCTCCTGCGCTTCCGTGGTGGAAGCGCCCAGATGCGGCGTCGCCACGACCTTTTCGTTGCCGAACAGGATGTTTTCCTTGGCCGGCTCGACCTCGAACACGTCCAGCGCCGCGCCCGCGACATGGCCGTTGTCCAGCGCCGCCTTCAACGCGTTCTCGTCGATCAAGCCGCCGCGCGCGCAGTTGATGATCCGCACGCCCTTCTTGGTCTTGGCAATGGCGTCGGCCGACAGGATGTTCTTGGTTTCCGGCGTCATCGGCACATGCAGAGTGATGAAATCGGCCCGGGCCAGCAGGTCGTTCAGCTCGACCTTCTCGATGCCCAGGTCATTGGCGCGTTCCTGCGACAGGAAAGGATCATAGGCCACGACCCGCATCTTCAGGCCCTTGGCGCGGTCGGCGACGATGGAGCCGATATTGCCCGCGCCGATCAGGCCCAGCACCTTGCCGGTGATTTCCACGCCCATGAAGCGGTTCTTTTCCCACTTGCCAGCCTGGGTGGAGGCATTTGCGGCCGGAAGCTCGCGCGCCAGCGCCAGCATCAGCGAAATGGCGTGCTCGGCGGTGGTGATCGAGTTGCCGAAGGGCGTGTTCATCACGATCACGCCCGCGGCGGTGGCAGCGGGAATGTCGACATTGTCGACGCCGATACCGGCGCGGCCGACAACTTTCAGGTTTTTCGCGGCCTTCAGCACGTCGGCGGTCAGCTTGGTGGCCGAGCGCACGGCGATGCCGTCATACTGGTCGACGATCTTGATCAGTTCTTCCTTGGTCAGGCCGGTCTTCACATCGGCCTCGACGCCGCGTTCCTTGAAGATAGCGACGGCGGCGGGCGATAGCTTGTCGGCGATCAGAACCTTGGGCATGGGATCAGTCCTTTGAAGGATTAGTTGAGGAGACGGCCGGGCAGGGCGGCGGCGCGCTGATAGAAAGGCTGGGCTTGCAGAAGCGCGCCGGCCATGCCGGTGGGGCGGCTGCGGTCCACCCGCTGCACGTCGAACGCGATGCCGGCGGCGGCTTCGCCCGCCGCGCGTTCGATATCGGCTATCAAGGCGGACATGTCGCCAGTGGTTTCGATGCCGACCAGCGGTTGGACCTGGCTGCCCGCCTCGCCGATGCCGATCCGGATCATCCAGGCGGTCTCGACCTCGGGATGCCGCTCGAATACGCCGGTCAGGGCGTTGATCAGCGGCATGGGGTAGAAAGCGTCGCTGGTCGACAGCGCCACCGGCGCCGAGGCGGGCATCGGATCCAGCAACTGCGCGATCTGTTCGGGCGTCAATTCGCGGCCATATTCGGACGACGGATTGAGGATCACGGGTGCGCCGCGCGTCAGGTCCAGCAGGGCGCGGCCATTGATCGACAGATACTTGGCCTCTTCCTTCACATATTCCTGCATCCGCGCCAGCGAAGAGAAGACCGGCAGGAACTTCTGGCCGTTATTCTCGCCGGTGACGAGTTGAAGCTGACCGCCCGGCTCCAGGCTGAAGGAGCCGCCGGTCTCGTCCTGGCCTTCCACGGTGCCAAGCACCAGCAGCTCGCTTTCCAGCAGCAGGCGATAGAAGTCGGGCGCGGTGGCGGGGCTTTTGACCGCGCGCACCAGCGCTTCTTCCAGCTTGTTTTCCGAAATGAACGGCATGAGGATTTTTTCCTTCTTGCTAGGCTTTCTTGACCTGCGCCCAGGCCCAGTCGAGCCATGGCGTGAGCGCCGCGATGTCTTCCTTGTCCACCGTGGCGCCGCACCAGATGCGAAGCCCGGCGGGGGCGGCGCGATAACCGGCGATGTCCAGCGCCACGCCTTCCTTGTCCAGCAGGGTGGCGATCTTCTTGGCGGTATCGGCCTTGGCGTCGTCGCTGAGCGATTCAAACCAGGGGTCGGTGACCTTGATGCACACGCTGGTGTTGGAGCGGATGGCTTTGTCTTCCGCCAGGAAACCGGCCCAGTCCGATTTGGCGGCCCAGTCTTCCAGCACCTTGAGGTTGGCGTTGGAGCGCTGGATCAGGCCCTTCAGCCCGCCAACGCCTTCCGCCCAGGTCAGCGCGTCGAGATAATCTTCCACCGCCACCATCGACGGTGTGTTGATGGTCTCGCCTTCGAAAATGCCTTCCACGATCTTGCCGCCTTTGGTCATGCGGAAGATTTTCGGCATCGGCCAGGGCGGGGTGTAGGATTCCAGCCGCGCGACGGCGCGGGGCGAAAGCATCAGCACGCCATGCGCCGCTTCGCCGCCCAGCACCTTCTGCCAGGAAAAGGTCACGACATCGAGCCTGTCCCACGGCAGATCCATCGCAAATGCCGCCGAGGTGGCGTCGCAGATGGTCAGGCCTTCGCGGTTGTCGGGAATCCAGTCGCCATCCGGCAACTTCACGCCGCTGGTGGTGCCGTTCCACACGAACACCGCGTCATGGGCGGGATTGTACTGCGTCATGTCGGGAAGCTGGCCGTAACCGGCCTTGAACACGCGTGTGTCCTTGATTTTCAGCTCCTTGACCGTGTCGGTCACCCAGTCTTCCGAAAAGCTCTCCCAGGCGAACAGGTCAACCGGGCGCGGACCCAGAAGCGACCACAGCGCCATTTCCACCGCGCCGGTATCCGATGCCGGGACGATGCCGCAGCGATAGCCTTCGGGCAGGCTCAGCAGCTTTTTGGTGCGGTTGATCGCATCCGAAAGCTTGGCTTTGCCGGGTTTGGAGCGGTGGGACCGTCCCACCAGCGCGCCCTTCAGCGCTTCATGGGTCCAGCCCGGGCGCTTGGCGCAGGGTCCGGACGAAAAAAAAGGCCGCGCGGGACGCACAGCCGGACGAACTACTTCTTCAGTCATCGCGGTTCATTCCTTCCAGAATGATAGCACCTCGTTGGGGAGGTGTGGCCCGCCGCCGATATAGGGGTGCGCGCCTGTCCGCGTCAACGCCGAAATCCATGCGGGAACGCCGCACCTGTTCATGCGTTCTCGCCAAAGAGAAAAAGAACAGGAATTCCCATGGCTTCGCTCTCGTCCAGTTCCGGTTTGCCGCGCAAATCCGTCCAGGAGCCTTCTCTGAACCTGCCGCTGGACAAGGTGAGTTTCATCATCCTGAAGGCGCGCGAATATGACGTGAAGGAAAGCGACGCCGATCCTGATTCCGGTTCCAACGCGATCGATGATGGCCAGACCGATGTATTGCTCGACACGGCGGACGACCCCGTGCGCGAGGAACTGCTGGGCGCGATCCGCGGCCTGAACGATGACGAACGCATCCGGCTGGTGGCGCTGGCCTGGCTGGGCCGCGGCACCTTCGGTCTGGACGAGTGGAAGGAAGCGATCGCAACCGCCAAATCGGAACATTCACGCCGCACGGCGGAATATCTGCTGGGCCTGCCGCTCTTGGGCGATTACCTGGAAGACGGCCTGGCCATGTTCGACGAAGGCATCGTCGATGATCCCGACACGCGTGAAGACGTGAACGGGGAAAATCAGCCGCTGGGCAACATGCCGGACAAGCCTGCGCGACAATAGCCGCGCAGGTATTTAGGCCGGTGCCGGAAGCTGGCCCGGATTCATGGCCGCCTGCATGCCGCGCTGCAGCTTCTCGAACGCCCTTACTTCGATCTGACGCACGCGTTCTCTGGAAACGCCGTACTTCTGCGACAGGTCTTCCAGCGTGACGGGTTCGTCCTGCAGGCGGCGCGCCTGAATAATGTCGCGCTCGCGCTCGGTCAGGTCCTTCATCGCGTTGACCAGCAGCGTGTGACGGTCATCCATCTCTTCGCGTTCGGCCAAGCGGGTTTCCTGGTCGGCGGTATCATCCGCCAGCCAGTCCTGCCATTCGCTTTCGCTTTCCGAACGCAGCGGCGCGTTCAGCGATGAATCCGGGCCCGACAGGCGGCGGTTCATGTCCGTGACTTCGGTGGGCGTCACGCCGAGCTGATCCGACAGGGTCGCGACATGTTCGGGCGTCAGGTCGCCTTCCTCGATGGCGCCGATGTTCGACTTTGCCTTGCGCAGGTTGAAGAACAGCTTCTTTTGCGCGGCGGTGGTGCCGAGCTTCACCATGCTCCACGAGCGCAGGACATATTCCTGGATCGAGGCGCGGATCCACCACATCGCATAGGTGGCAAGGCGGAAGCCCTTGTCGGGCTCGAAACGCTTCACCGCCTGCATCAACCCGACATTGCCTTCGGACACGATTTCGGAAACCGGCAGGCCATAGCCGCGATAACCCATCGCGATCTTGGCGACGAGGCGCAGATGGCTGGTAACCAGGCGGCGCGCGGCCTCCGGGTCTTCATGCTCCTTCCAGCGCTTGGCGAACATGTATTCGTCCTCGGCGGACAGCAGCGGAAACTTGCGGATCTCGGTGAGATACCGCGAGAGGCCTGCTTCGCCCGACAGAGCGGGAAGTCCACGACTGCTCATAAGTCCCCCTTATCCGGGCTTGAGATCAGATAACGCCCGGCGGCCCATCGGGTCACCGGCGGGCAGTTGAAAATAGATATGCCGGCTCAGGGCGAATTCAAGTTCCGCAGGGCCCCGGCAAGGGAACTAAAATCCGCAGGCCAGGGGGACTCAAAACGCAGGGTCTTGTGCAGGCTAGGATGCTGGAATCCCAAGACAAATGCATGCAGCGCCTGGCGGGGGAATTCGGTGACCGCTGTAAACGCGGCTTCCTCGCCCGCGTTTTTGGCACGCGGCGCGGCCCGGGCGCGGCCATATTGGGGGTCGCCAACCAGGGGATGGCCGATATGCGTAAGATGCACGCGGATCTGGTGGGTGCGCCCGGTTTCCAGGCGGCATTCGATTAAAGATGCGAAAGGTCTCTCTGCGGGGCCGAATTTCTCCAGCACCTTGTAGCGGGTGACGGCGCGCTTGCCGCCGCTGCGCAGCACCGTCATGCGCTTGCGGTCGAATGGGCTGCGGCCGATCTGGGTTTCGATCACGCCGCTGGAGTCGCGCGGGCTGCCCCACACCACGGCGTTATAGGCGCGCTCGATCGTGTGGTTGGCGAACTGCTTGGCCAGGCTGGCCATGGCGCGTTCGGTCTTGGCGGCCACCATCAAGCCGGATGTGTCCTTGTCGAGCCGGTGCACGATGCCGGGCCGCGCTTCGCCGCCGATCGACAGCATGTCTTCGCCGCAATGGCCGATCAGCGCATTGACGAGCGTGCCGTCGGGATTGCCGGCGGCGGGATGCACCACCAGCCCCGCTGGCTTGTCGATCACGATCAGGTCCTTGTCTTCGTAAATGACCTCCAGCGGGATGTTTTCGCCTTGCGGGATCGCGGGCGCGACCGGCGGCACTACCAGCGCGAAAGCATCGCCCGGTTTGACCCGGTGGTTGGCGTCTTTTATCGTCCGCGCGCCTGATGACACCGCGCCTGCTTCCAGCAACTGCTGCAGCCGCGAGCGGCTGAAATCGGGCAGGGCATGGCTGAGGAAACGGTCCAACCGCCAGCCGGCATGGCTTTCATCGGCCACTGCTTCGCGCCGATCGCTTGAGGAGACTTCCTTGTCAGACATGCCGCCCATTCCGGAAAACCAGACCGCCCGATACAAGGCTGCCAAGTGGGCCGTTATTATTCTGTCCGCCCTGATTATCATAGCCCTGTTCGTCCTAGTCGCGGGCGTGCTGAGGAGTCCCAAGGACCGGCAGGCCGCATCGCCAGCCGTAGCGGCCGGAAGCTTCGTTCTGCCCAAGGGTGCGGTGCTGATGGAAATGCAAAGCCAGCCGGGCCGTTTGATCCTGCGGGCTCGCATCGGCGGCGGCGAGGAAATCTATATCGTGGATCTGCAGAATGGCCGCCTGGTCACCCGCATCCGCAGCGAGCCGTGAGGGTCAGCCTGCCTGCCGCATTGGCGGCTGCGATCTTCGCGCAAGCTGATGCGGCGCACCCTCAGGAATGTTGCGGATTGCTGGAGGGTGCGCATGATGGCAATGCGTTCCGCATCACCGCGCTGCATCCGGCGCGCAACCTGTCATCCCGGCCAGACAGGTTCGAGATCGATCCCGCCGATCATCTCAAGGCCCAGAAAACCGCGCGCGCTAGCTGCCATGCCATTATCGGCTGCTACCACTCCCACCCGCACGGCGCGGCGCGCCCTTCCGCTACCGATCTGGCCGGTGCGGAGCAGGATAATTTTTTGTGGTTGATCGTGAGCGACCGCGAACTGAACGCGTTCGTTTATCGCGACGGTGTGTTCCGCGGCTGTATGACGGGCGCGGACTGAGTAACATCATCCGCGTAGGTCCGAAACTTGCCTGCCTGATATAAGACGTCGTTGGAACTGACCACGTCCACCACATGCCCGGTTTCATCGGCGATTTCGATGGTGCGGTGATTGAGCGAGCCACCATGCAGCAGCTTCTCGCCCAGCATTTCCCGGCTTGCGGATATGGCTTCCTTTCGCGCCGCTTCGACGTTTGGAAGGTCCTGACCTTCGGTGTCTTTGCTGAGCTCTGATCCTTCGCGAACATGGAAATAATAATGCGGCATGGCTGGCCTCTGGTGCTCCTCATTCTAATTCCCAAGACCTTGGGTCGTTCCGGTCCCAAAAACGCACCAAATGACCGGAACTTGCAGGTTCCTCACACCCCCCGCTATAAGCGCCCTCCCGCTGGCCCCCATCGTCTAGCGGTCAGGACGCGGCCCTCTCAAGGCTGAAACAGGGGTTCGATTCCCCTTGGGGGCACCAATTTGGGACTAGCTCTTCATATGGGCGAAGTGACTTAAAAAAACTGGCCCCGTTTCGGCCCGCAAAGCGGGCGAGGGGCGACCCAGCCAACAAGCCGTTGTTGAAAAGCGCTGGGTGATTGCCCACCATGATGCGATTGCGCGTCAAACAGGTGAGCCTTGGATTTCTTCAAGCTTCTTCGTTCGCTGGACGAACTGCTCTTCGAAATTCTGACCTGGATCATCTATTACCCGCGCACCTTGTGGATGGTCGTTCGCCGTCCCCTGCGCATGATCGATTATTCCAATCACGAGCAGGTCGACAAGGAAGAGGAACAGTATACCGATACGCTGAGCCCGCCTTTGCTCCTGCTGATCACGCTGGTCTTTGCGCATGTGATCGAGGTGAATGTTCACCGGGAGGTCATCAAGGCCGGAAGCGACATGGCGCGGGCGATCGTGTCCTCCGACCAGAATGTGATCGCGCTGCGGGCCTTTGTGTTCGGCCTGCTGCCTCTTTTCACCGCGGCCGCCTATGTGAAACGCGAGAAACTGCCGCTTGAGCGCAAGTATCTGCGCCCCCCGTTTTTCGCTGAATGCTATGTCGTTGCGGTCTTCGTTATCTTCATCGCCGCCACGAGCACGATTTCGGGCCTGTATCCCCAGGCCGCCCACATCGTGATGCCGCTAGGCTATGCCGTGGCGGCGGGCTGGTACCTGACTGTCGAAACTTTGCAGTTGCGCCGCACCCTGGGTCTGGACACGGGTGCGGCGGTTGCCCAGGCCGTGTGGGTTATGGCCAAGGCGCTTTTCCTCGCCATTCTCGTCGCATTGGCGCTTGCGGGCGGAATCTCCTAGCCGTTCTGTTCCAGCTTTCCCCTGTCTGTCCGCAGAGAAAGTCCATACAGAGGGTTCGGCAGGACTACTTCTTCGGCGGGTCGATGCTCACCGTCTGGAACACGATCTTTCCGCCGCGCACCACGAAGACGTCGTGGCCGGAGAGCTGCTTGGGCGTGCCCTTGTACTGAACCCAGCGCATCAGCGTGGTGTCGGGACCAAGATTCTCATAGCTCACCTGCATGGTCTTGTTGCCGGGCAGGTTTTCCTTGTTGGTCAGGATGGCGAACAGCGTGCGCGCATCCTTGCCGATGAACACGCCGCTTTTCGACATGGCGCCGGGCGGGGTGACGATGACGGCGTTGGGCGCGTAATCGGACAGCACTGCTTCCAGATTGCCGGTCTTCATCTGGGCGACGTGATGCTCCAGCACCTTGGTGTCGGCCATGGCCGCGCCGGAACTCAGCAAGACGAAAGCAAAAGCGGCGTTCGCGATCTTCATGGCGTATCCTCTGGTTTATTTTGCGGCAGGCTAGTGCAGGCTTCTGGCGCCTTCAATGGGTCCGGACCGGAATGTCGTCATCGGGCGGCGGCGCGAAGGCGCGGAAGACCACGATGGGCCGGGCCGCGCCCTTCAGCGCCAGCCCCAGCAACGGCGCGGCTTTCATGCCCTGTTCGCCGCCCTGTCCTTCCTTGAGCGCGTTGCGCATGGCCCGCAGCCATACCAGGTCCGCATGCTCGCGCTTGCCCTGGCTCAACCGGTCCGCCACCTCGTGAAAATGGTTGGCGTAGCGCGCGAGGGAGAAGGGCAGGCGCTGCGCCGTCATGCGCACCATTTCGCTGGCGCCCAGCACGCTGGTGGGCACGGTTTCGAAAAACTCGCGGTACAGGACCTTCAACGTCTCCAGCAGCATGTTGACCGCTTCGCCATTCTCGCGGGCATGGTCCCGTTCATAGCGCTTCACCGCGTCCCGCAGGGCGCGCTCCTTGCAGCGCAGCTCTTCCGCCAGGAACACAACCGGATCGATTTCCATGGAACACTCCGTCGTTAATCAGTTCCGGCGAAACCATGGGAGCGGCATGGTCGGCAGGCAATTGTAAACTATCGAAAGCCGCAGTTACGCACAGCGCGTAATTCGAGATTGCGGAAAATTTGAATCAAATCTTGCTGCCCTGTTCATTCTTTTGGCCATGTTCCGTTTGAATCAGAACGTCAGACATGCTTGCCTGTCCCTTAACGATATTGGGGGGACTGCCTTGAGCCGCCGCTGGACGCTTCTGCTGCCGGTGATTTTCATCACCTACAGCCTGGCCTATCTCGATCGCGCCAATTTCAGCTTCGCTGCCGCCGGCGGCATGGCCAAGGATCTTGGAATCACCGCTTCGGAAAACGCGCTGCTGAGCGCGCTGTTCTTCCTGGGCTATTTCATGTTCCAGATTCCCGGCGCCGCCTACGCGCAGAAATACAGCGTCAAGAAGCTGATCCTGTGGGGCCTGATCGGCTGGGGTCTGCTCGCCACCGTCACTGGCCTGCTGCACAATCTCAACGCGCTCTATGGCGTGCGCTTCGCGCTGGGCATCGTGGAAAGCGCGGTGTTGCCGGCGATGCTGATTCTGCAGTCGCGCTGGTACACCCGCAAGGAACGCGCCCGCGCCAACGCCTTTCTGGTGCTGGGCAATCCCGTCACCATGCTGTGGATGGCGGTGCTGTCGGGCTACCTGATCGAGAATTTCGGCTGGCGCGAAATGTTCATCATCGAAGGCCTGCCGGCGGTGCTGTGGGGCATCGTGTGGTGTAAGGTGGTGGCCGACCGCCCGGCTGGCGCCAAATGGCTGCCCGATGCCGAGCGCCAGGCGCTGGAAGCGCAACTGGCCGAAGAGCAGAAGGATATACCGCCGGTCAAAAACTATCTCGCCGCATTTAAAATGCCGCGCGTGCTGGTCCTGACGGCGGTCTATTTCCTCTGGAGCCTGGGCGTCTACGGCTTTGTGATGTGGCTGCCGTCCATCCTCAAGCGCGGCGAGATGAGCATGGTCGAAGTCGGCTGGCTGTCGGCGGTGCCGTATCTGGCCGCCATCTTCGCCGAGATTGCCTGTTCCACTTGGTCGGACAAAACCGGCAAGCGCACGGCGACGACCTGGCCGTGCTTCGTGGTTGCGGCGCTGGCCTTTTACGGCTCGTATCTTCTGGGCGACACGCACTTCTGGGCCAGCTTCGGTTTGCTGGTGCTGGCGGGCGCGGCGATGTACGCGCCCTATGGGCCGTTCTTCGCCTATATCCCCGACATCCTGCCGTCCAACGTTTCGGGCGGCGCCATCGCGCTGATCAACAGCTTCGGTGCGCTGGGCTCGTTCGTCGGCGCTTACGGCGTGGGCTGGCTCAACGGCGCCACCGGCAATCCGGGCATGTCGTACCTGCTGATGGCGGGGGCGCTGCTTGCCTCCGCGGTCATCATGTTCTTCATGCCCGATCGCGCCGTGGCGAAGCGCTGATTATTTCTTCTCGGCCGGAACGCCGGTCAGCGGACAGTCCATCCAGATGGCGACCACCGCGTCGCCGGTCTCGTGCTTGGCGCCGTCATAATGCACGCCGCCCACCAGGTTGGTGAGCACCGATCCGGCCGGAAAGGCCACGGTGTTGTTCATCGGGTCATAGACATTGCTGGTGGAAAGCCACCAGGTGCCTGACAGCACCACCGCATAGCGCGGGCTTTCGTGATAATGCGGCCGGCTGAAATTGCCCGCCTTCCAGCGGATAAGCTGCAGGCAAGGGCCTTTCTGCTTGGGATCGCCGACCACCCAGGCCTGGTCGTTGCGCTCGCCTTTGGTCCATTGAATCTCGTCGGGCTTCAGCGCCATGGTGCTTTTGGGATCGACACTGGGTTGGGCGAAGGCGGGGGCCGTTGCGGCCAGAAAAGCCGGGATCAAAAGCAGTTTGCGTGACATGTGGATCTCCCTGTCAGAACTGTAAGGTTCCCCGCAAACCGCGGCGCCCGCAAGGTCGGCTTGGGCGCTTTTGTCTCGCTTGTTCGCTGGCGTTGCCGCGCGTAGGTTCCGCCAGAATTCTGCCACATTGAGCATCCCATGCCGTTGCTGCGGTTTATTCCCGAAACGACCAACGTCAATTTCGTCAAATACCGCTTCGCCGCCTTCGCCGTGGACGGGCTGCTGCTGGTGATCGCGGTGGTGTCGATCCTCTGGTACGGTTTCAACCTGGGCATCGACTTCACCGGCGGCGTGCTGATGGAAGTGAAGTCCCGGCAAACCATCGACATCGGCAAGATGCGCGCCGACGTGGACAGTCTGGGTTTCCCCGAAAGTCATCTGCAGTATTTCGGCGGCGGCGAGTGCGAACGCCCCGTCAACAGTTGCGTGATGATCCGCGTGCAGCCCAAGGCGCTGGCGCAGGGCGGCGACCAGGAAAAGGCCGACCAGGCAGTGGTGCAGGCGGTGCGCGGCAAGCTGGGACCGTCCTACGAATATCGCCGTACCGAAGTGGTGGGGCCGAAGGTGTCGGGCGAGCTGCTGGATGACGGCATCATCGCCACCATCCTGGCAGTGGCGATGATCTCGATATACGTCGCGGTGCGCTTTGAATGGCAGTATGGCGTTGGCGCGCTGATCGCCACCGGCCATGACGTGTTCGTGACGGCCGGATTCTATTCCATCATGGGACTGGATTTTAACATCAACACGGTGGCGGCCCTGCTGCTGCTGGCGGGCTATTCGATCAACGATACCGTGGTGGTGTTCGACCGCATCCGCGAGAACCGGCGAAAGTACAAGCGCATGCCTTTGATTGACATGATCAACCTGTCGACCAACCAGATCGCCACCCGCACCACTTTGGTGTCGGTCGCCACCGCGACCTCGGTGATCCCGCTGCTGTTCGGCGGCCATGTGCTGCAGAATTTTAGCATCGCCATCCTGTTCGGCATCGTGGTGGGCACCTTCTCGTCCACCTATGTCGCGTCGATGCTGCTGCTGTACATGCCGGAAGTGGGCGGCAAGACCGATACGAGCAAAACCGAAGAAGCGGTGGCCTAGCCGCTTACGCTTCCGGTGGGCGCGTGATCTTGCGCACCACCAGCTCGTCGATTTCCAGTCTCTGGATGCGGGCGCTTTTGATCTTCAACCGCTTGATGGCCCGCGCTACTA